>JAEEGL010440120.1_pt1 | contig 18273 bp, 11 predicted proteins | sample 9134231 | NCBI WGS metagenome assembly JAEEGL01 (sample SAMN16246548, study PRJNA631951) | gut metagenome | biome: gut microbiome; feature: rumen; material: fiber-attached | host: Bos | place: Iran: Karaj | collected 2018-10 | reverse complement strand
GGACGGACTCTCACTTTTGGCAAAAATCAACGAAATGCGCAATCCCGCTCTTAAATGCGTGATGGTAAGCGCATACGGCGATATGGGCAATATCCGTCAGGCGATGAACGGCGGCGCGTTCGACTTTGCCACAAAACCTATCGACTTGGACGACCTGAGTCTTACAATCGAGAAGGCTATCGAACAAAACAAGTACATTCATTCGTCGCAACAGGAACACAAACAACTCGAAAACTTAAAAAGCGACCTCAGCATTGCGAGCGAAATTCAGCAGGCGATTTTGCCGAGAGTTTTCCCGCCGTTCCCCGATATGTGCCAATATTTGGGAATTGCCGCTTCGATGACCGCCGCAAAGGACATCGGAGGCGATTTTTACGACTTTTTCCAATTGGACAGCGACAGAATAGGCTTTTTGATTGCTGACGTTTGCGGCAAAGGTATTCCGGCGGCAATTTTTATGGCTGTCAGCCGTACCGTTATCCGCACAACAGGTCTTCGCGGACTTTCTCCGGCTGAATGTATTGACACAGCAAACAAACTTATCGCTGCCGATTCGGTTGACTGTATGTTTGTTACGGTATTTTACGGTATTTATAACATCAAGACGGGCGAAGTCGTTTACTGCAATGCGGGACATAATCCGCCGCATATCCTGAAAGCAAACTGCGGAGTTGAAATCCTTCCGAAATCAAAAAGTATGGTTGTCGGTGCAATGGACATCGCAACGTATCAGCAGGATACATTACAACTTGAACAAGGCGATGCTTTGGTTATGTTTACTGACGGCGTTACCGAGGCAATGAACCCGCAAAGGGAAGAGTTCGGCGTTCAAAGGCTTAACGATTCGCTTCAAGATGCCGCTATGCGTTCGCCGCAGGAAATCATCGACACCGTAAAAGACGACATCAAAACTTTTGCCGACGGCGCAGACCAAAGCGACGATATTACAATGCTGGTAATTAAGAGAGTAGGATAGTGGACAAAAAGAACCTTGTCATAGCGGGATTAAGTGTACTGTTGCTTTCAACGGCAACAGGCGGCTATTTTTTGCTCGAAAAAGAAAGGGAAAAAAATGCCGCTTTAGAAAAGCAGTTCCTTGGTTTGCAGGACAGGGAACAACGGTATGCCGTTGAAAAGTCCATCAGCGACCAACTCAAAGATATAGCCTCCCAGCAGGAACAGGTTGCTAATTTGCAACGCGAGAAGGCGGAAAAGCAGACTATTTTGGCCGAGGAAAAGACCAAAGAGGCTAATGAGGAGCGTTTGAAAGCCGTTGAAGCCCGTAATGCGGCGGAATTATCGGAGAAAGAAGCGCGTCAGGCACGCGACACCGCCGATAAACAACGTCTTATTGCTGAAACCGCTCAAAAAAACGCCGAAGACGCAAAAAAATCCGCCGACACTTTGGCACGCAGAGCCTTAGGTAACTCGTTAGGATTGCAAAGTAGCAACCGTTACAATGCCGATGATGACAAAGAGTTAGCCGCAAAGTTGGCGTATTTGTCATGGTATTATGTAAAAAATTACGGCGGAGATGTCTATAATCCGTCTGTTTATCAGGCACTTTCGATGACCTCTGACAGCAAAACTGTCGTTACTAACCCTAATCAGACGGGCGGCATTTCGGCGATAAAATATTTTGATGATAAGTCGCATAAAATTATCACCGTAAGCACTTACGGCGAAATTTTTACATACGAAATGGAACAAAACGGCAGCAGTGTCAAGTATAATGGTACGAAAATTTTCAGTGATAAAAAGTACAACTTCCGGGCTATTTACACCCTCACGGACGGCAATTTCTACGCTTTGAGCAGTACGGGACATATTCTTATTTTTAAAAACGGACAAAAACACTCCGAAATAGAATTGAAGTTAGTACAAGTTGCTAACAGAATTTGCATTATGTCAGGCGGGAAAAAACTGCTGATTGCGGGAAAACGGAATTTGGCGATTTTTAACATTGAAAAGGAAGAGGTCGAAAAAGAGATTTTAACAGACGGTTATGAAATCTCCTATGTAGCCTCTAACGGCGGCTTTCCGAGAATTTTTGACACTAACGGCAAGGTTCACGACATGGACGGGGAAGGAAACATAACCGACGGAGTTTCTCCTATTGATGACAATATTGTAACTTGTGCTGTAACCTCGGATAAGTACAAGGCATACGGCACTCAAAAAGGCGACATTTTTTGGGATGACGGTTCGGGAAATTTAACACGCCTTGTCGGACACGAATCTAAAATTACTGCACTGAAATTCAGCGGAAACAGACTTTATTCGGCAAGTATGGACCGCACGTTAAGGCTTTGGGTGCTGAACTCGTCAAGTCATCCCGACCCCGTAACGCTTTTAGAAACCGACAAATGGATTTTGAGTTTTACGTTCGGAAAAAACAAAAACTACATTTGGGCGGGAGATGCCGGCGGAGCGTTGCTTGAAAAACTCGTTTCTCCGGATATGATGGCAGTAAAAGTCAAGGAAAAAATCCAATGTGATTTCACCTCCGACGAGTGGAATGACTACGTCGGAAAAAATATTCCGTATATGTCTTTTTATAAGAAGTAAAGTGTATGAAAACGATTTCTTTTCTGATATTATTTGTTTTGCTGCCGGTATTGCTTCCGGCTCAGGGATTACCGTATTTCAAAAACTTTACGGACAGTGATTACGGTGCATACAGCCGCAATTTTGACGTTGACGTTGATAATAACGGCATTCTATGGCTCGCTAACTTTGAAGGCGTGGTTTATTATGACAACGCCCGTTGGAGGGTAGTCCATAATGAAGGTCTGACAAGAATTACGGTTGTTTACTGCGACAAAAACAACACCGTCTGGACTGGCGGTTATAATTATTTCGGACGTGTGGAGTATGCTCGAAACGGCGTACCCGTCTTGAAAAAGTTAAAAGGCGGGGTACTTTATAACGGCGAGGTTTTGGAAATTTGGGAAAACGACGGACATTTGAAATTTCTTGTCAGCGACGGAAATTTATGCCGTGTGGAAGGAGATTCCGTTGTTTTGGAGAAAAAAATTCCGGAACTTACCGTTACTGGTATTAACGATGTAATTGATGCTGAATGTGCCGAAAATGGCGTTATAAAATTATTGTCGGACACACTTCAATGCGATACTCTTGATGATAATTTTATGATTACGCTGCGCAAAAACCGCGGTGTGGTGTTCTCGGACTTTACGGGCAGGGTTCGCTCCCGTCTTAACGAAAATGCAGGTCTGTTTTCCGACAACGTTGCTTACACCGCCTACAACGGCAGGGGCGTGGTTTGGGGTGCGACTGACAAAAGCGTTTTTGCCGTACAGTATCCCTCGCCGTATACATATTTTTCGCTAAAAGAGGGTTTGTCGGGAATCGTTCTGGCAATGGCGGAATATAACGGAAAGGTTTATGCCGGAACGCTTAACGGACTTTTTGTCTTGGAGGACAATAAGTTTAGAAAATATAATAAGGACATTACCGCTTGTTGGGCGTTTTTGGTCGATAATGGTTCTTTGTTTTGCGCAACGGCGGAGGGTATTTTGCAAATAACTGACAATCAAGGCAGTAAGTTTATCTCACCGATTTTTGCAATGGCGTTGGCAAAAGCCCCTGACGACGGAATTTATTGCGGCTGCATTGACGGTCTTTATTTTATGAACGGCAAAAGTCCCGCAAAAAGGCTTTGCAAGACGGAAAAAATCGTTAAAATATTAAAAGACAACGAAAATAATTATTGGGCGCAAAATCTTTTCGGCGAAGTTTGGAAAAAGCCCGCCTCGGAAGATAATTTTTCCACAATGGAGAAATCCTCAACTATTAAAGAAAGAACCGTCGTAGTTGCTGACGGAAAGGCGGAAATCGTTGATGCGCTTTCGCAAATACCTTTTCCTTATCCGCAAATGTCGTATAATGCGCCCTCCGGTGTGCTGTACCTCACCGACAACGCCGGAAAAAACATTTACCGCTGGAAAAACGGCGGAAAAATTCCTGATCATAAAAACCTTTTTTATCCGTTAAAAGACCTTGCCGTGAGGTCGGTTTTGGAGTTTGACGGCAAAGTATGGCTCGGTACAGACAACGGCATAACGGTTGTTGACACTTCGATGACAGACCCCGCTTTCAAAGAACAGCCTGTTTTGAAAATCCGTAACGTAACGCTTAACGGCGACAGCGTGATTTGGGGTGGTTTTGGCGAATTTAGCGGCAACTTAGGAAAATTCAAAAGCGATGAAAGAAACCTAAAGTTTGACTATTCGCTTGATTATGTTCCCGTTATGGGCAAAACGTTTTATCGTTACAGGCTCGGCGGCGGACAGTGGAGCGTTTGGGCTGAGGACAATGATGCCGACTTTATGAACCTTCATTACGGAAGTTATGTGTTTGAAGTTCAGGGCAAGACGGTTTCTGGACAACTTTCTGAAATAGTTGAGGTGAAGTTTGAAATAGAATTTCCGTTTTACCGCCGTTGGTATATGAACGTTTTGTACTTTTTGGTTTTTACGGCTTTGGTTTTTGCACTTGTCAAGTACAGAATCAGAAGATTGGAAGAGGAAAAAATAAAACTTGAAAATATCGTTTCGGAGCGTACGGCGGAAGTCGTAAAACAAAGGGATGAAATTGTAAAACAAAAAGACGAAATCGAAATCAAGTCAAAAAGTCTTGAACAAGCCTTGGACGATTTGTCTAACGCTCAAAACGAGTTAATCCGTCAGGAAAAAATGGCGACTGTCGGAAAACTTACGCAAGGTCTTATTGACAGAATCCTCAATCCGCTGAATTATATCAACAATTTTACAAAACTTTCAGAAAGCCTTGCCAATGACATCGAGGCAAACATCGAAGATGACAAGGACAATATGGACGAAGAGAATTACGAGGACACTCTTGACGTTCTGGATATGCTGAAAGGTAACCTTAAAAAAGTAAGCGAACACGGTCAGAATACAACCCGCACGTTAAAGGCGATGGAAGAAATGTTGAAAGACCGCAGCGGAGGAGTTGTCCAAACGGATTTATGCCGGATTTTGAAAAAGAACGAAGAAGTCGTAAGCAAGTATCACGAAGAGTGCATCAAAAAATACGGAATAAAAGTTACGTTTGATTTGGCGGCAGACGGAATGCCTTTTGATGGCAACCCCGAACTTTTGTCAAAAACTTTTATGAGTATAATCAACAACGGTTTTTATGCCGTTGTCAAGAAGGCTGACCGTCAGATGTATCCGGCGGAGATTTCGGTAAAAGCCTCCTCAGTTTCGGATAAATATGTTATTAAATTCCGCGACAACGGTATCGGCATAGAGCAGACGATTATTGATAAGGTTTTTGACCCGTTTTTTACGACCAAACCTACGGGAGAGGCTTCGGGAGTAGGGCTTTATCTGAGCCGCGAAATCATTCAAAACCATCACGGCGATATTTTCGTGGAGTCCGAAAAGGATGTTTTCACGGAGTTTACCGTGGTCTTTGACGTAGAGAAAAAAGAAATTAATTAAAAAATAAAAAACTTATAATATTATGGAAAGTGCAGAATATTATCAGGAACAATTGAAAAAGCAGGAAAAACTTGCTTCGTTAGGATTGCTCAGTGCGGGCATTGCGCACGAGGTGCAGAATCCGTTGAATTTTGTGATTAATTTTTCAAAAACTTCGCAAAAGTTGTTGCGCGATATAAACGAGATTATTGATGACAACAAGGATAAAATTCCGGCGGAAGATATTGAAGATTTGGAAGTTGCCTCGGAAGATTTGCACCAAAACATGGAAAAAATCATTTCCCATGCCGAGCGTGCCGTCAACATCGTCAGGGATATTCTCCTGATGTCGCGAGGCAAGGAAAACGAGTTTCTCCCGACCGATATTTGCCGTGTTGTCAAAGAATACGTTTGGCTGTCGTACCACGCAATGAGGGCAAACTTCAAGAATTTCAACATTTCGATAAAGGAAGAATATCAGGCGGGTGCGCCGCTTATGAAAGTGATTCCGCAAGACCTTTCGCGGGCGGTTTTGAACGTGATGAACAACGCCTGCTATGCCGTTTGGAAACGTCAGCAGTCCTCTCCGGCGGATTATAAGCCTGAAATCTCCGTCAGCGTAACCTTTCCTAATGGTAAAATTCTCATAAAAATCGCTGATAACGGCGAGGGCATGACCGACGAAGTAAAGCAAAAACTTTACGACAACTTTTTCACGACCAAACCGGCAGGTCAGGGTACGGGTCTCGGTATGGCGATAACCCGCGACATCATCGAAAACAAGCACGGTGGAAAACTTTCGTTTGATTCCGAATTAGGAAAAGGTACGGAATTTAAGTTTGAAATATGAAAAAAATTTTCTTCATATTATTATTTTTGTTTTCTGTTTTAATTTCTCAGGCACAAACTTCCGATTTAGGCAGTTTGATCCGCCAAGCGGAAAACGCGTATAGTATCGGCAAGTTTGACGAGGCTCTCATTATTTTGGAAGACAGCCTTAAAAATGCCGTGCCGCCGCTCTCCGCCGAAGTTTACCGCCTCAGCGGACTTTGTTATCTCGCCCTTGACAACCATGAGCGGGCTGTTTATTATGCAAAACTTCTGCTGAAAGAAAAACCGTATTATTCCGACATCAAAGACACTCAAAGGTTTACCGACATGATAAAGCAGTTGAAGTCAGAAACTGAAAACTCCGTCAGTTCGGCTTCGTTTCAAAGCGAGACCTTGGACGAGGTTCCCGTCCCCGTTACCGTCATAACAAGGCAGATGATTCAGGACTGCGGGGCGCAGACGCTTCAAGATGTGCTTATTGCCTACGTGCCGGGGGTAACAAACATTCAGTACAACGGGCTGATGAATTTTGCAATGCGGGGACTTTTTGGTGAGACACAGGAAAACGTCCTGATAATGTTGGACGGAATGAGGCTAAATAGTTACGCGTTCAATACCGGATTGGCGGACTATTCTGTCAGTCTTGAAAAAATAAAACAAATAGAAGTTTTGAGAGGTCCCGGCTCGTCGCTTTACGGCGATGTGGCACTCTCGGCTGTTGTCAATATCGTAACCCGCAAAGGCAGCGACATCGACGGCACGGAACTCTCGGCGGGAATCGGTAATTTCGGTCAAAAAAAAGCGGACATTGTTTTCGGAAAACGTTACGGCGGTCTTGACATCAACGCTTGGGGCAGCATTTACCGTGCCGACGGCGAAAAAGCGGATTTTTCTTCCGTTAACAAATATCTAGATAATGACACTTTAGGAACATATACCATCGGCTGTTATAATCAAACACCCGCATACGATTTCGGGGTCGGATTGTCATGGAAGAATTTTAATTTTACGTTCAGACATTCGGCTTCAAAAAGCGGTCATAATTTCGCGGAATGTATTGGGACTCTTTATCCGTATAAGTATGACAGGTACTCAAGAATAGACGGGGTGTCGCCGGGAGATTATATTTCAAACGGAAGTGCGGAACTCTCTTACAGCAGAAAAATCGGGAGGTTTTCCGTATACGGTGCGGCACGTTATTTTCAAGAACATACCGTCAGATACCAAGTAAATTATGATACTTTAGAATATGGCTTTGAGTCACCGTATTTTGAAAGTGTTGACATAGATTATGATGATTTTGATATCGACAATTTTGAATTTTTATTTCTTGAAAAATATTATTGCAGCGGTATCGGCAAATATACTCAATGGCGGGATTATAACTGCGGATTATCTTTGCGTTCAATGTATGAATACGGAACGGAAAATTCCGGAGGGACAATACTTTTGGGCGCGGATATCAACAAACTTAATGCAACTGATTTTTATGAAGCAAGCGTTTTCAATTATGGAGAGCAGTCGTTCGACGAGCCGAAAGTGCAAGATTATAGTGAAGAGTTTGTACCGAACAAAAAACGCTTTATAGGAAATGAAAAAAGCAACAATGCTTATTTGCAGTTGAAACACCGTTACAGACGTTTTATTTTGAACTCCGGCATTAGGTACGATTACAGGGAACATACGACGGATACGGTCGGAACCGAAATTAAGACGGTTTCACCGCGATTATCGTTGATTTATATGATGGAAAGGCTCAATTTTAAGGTGGGGTATTCAAGGTCGTTTGTGGATTTGCCTTATTCAAAACGCAAAAGATTTGAGTGGTCGTTTAGTGATATGGATCCCGAAACCCTTTCTTCGTTGCAGGTTACAGTATCCGGCAGAGATTTTGTCGATAATCTGCATACCGAAGTCAATTTTTATTATAATAAGTGCAAAAGCCTTTTTAATGTTTTATTGGAGGGGTACGATATTCAGTACGATATAGCATCTTACGGGGCGGAATTTTCGGCAAGTTATGCTAAAAGCGGTTTTAATATAAATGTCGTCTGTAACATTCAAAAATCCGAAAGTGTGTCTGAATCGTTCACAGATGACGATGTAAACACGTATTATATGCAATATGCGTATATGCAATATGCGTATAGGGGCAATGTTTTTAATGTCCCTTCTTTCAACGCTAATGCTACGGCGGCGTATCAGGTATGCGAAATATTGAGGTTGTCACTTAATTGCAGGTTTTCGGGGAGCCAGTATACAAAATATACTAAATGGACTGATGATATTTACTATTTTGTGGAAAAATTTCCGGCGGTGGCGGTATTCTCGCCCAGAGCGGATTTTAGTTATAAGAATTTCGGCTTATCCCTTGTCGTCAACAATGTTTTCAACAAAAAATACCTTCAAGGCGGAAGTTCCGTTATACCGGTTTGTCAAAAAGGCAGGTGGCTGATGTTGACTGCAAAATACCGCTTTTAAATAAGAAAAAACTATGAAAAAATTAGTATTTATATTATTTTCTCTGTTTTTGGTTTCAAAACTTTCTGCACAGGATAATAGACGGCAGATTTATTTGAAAGCCGAGAAAGAATATGACATAGGACGTATAGAAAATGCGTTAGTTCTTTTGGAGGACAGTCTCAAAGGGGTAATGCCGCCGCTTGCGGAACACGTTTACCGTTTGAGCGGGCTTTGTTATTTGGCACTCGAAGATGCCAAAAATACCGAAAAATACGCCCGTTTGCTTCTCAAAGAAAATCCGTATTACACCAACAGCCAGGATCCCCGGCGTTTTTTAGATTTCATAGAACGGTTGAAAGCCGAAACGACCACTACCGTAAGCACAGCCTCTTCTCAGGCGGAAACACTTGAAGAAGTCCCCGTCCCGATAGCCCTTATTACCGAACAGATGATTAAAGACTGCGGCGCACAAACGCTTCAAGAGGTTTTGCTCGCTTACCTGCCTTCTATGACCCTCTCTGAAAACAACGGCATGACGAACATTTCATATAGGAGTTTTTTCGGGGTGTCGCAGGAAAAAATGTTAGTAATGATTAACGGCGCAAGGATCAACAGTTATTCCTCAAATATAGGGGCTTTGGATTACTCTATAAGCCTTGAAAAAATAAAACAGATTGAAGTTTTGCGCGGTCCGGGTTCAACGCTTTACGGCGACGTCGCGCTTTCGGGTGTCGTTAACATAATAACAAAACGCTCAACTGACATTAACGGCGTGGAAGCCGTGGTTGCAGCCGGTAATTACGGTCAGAAAAAAGTTGCCGTCAATTTCGGTAAAGATTTCGGCGGCTTTAAGATGGCATTGCATGCGGGTCTTTATAGCGCGGACGGTCAAAAATATTACATAACAAAAGAGGAACAGCCGTATGCAACCTATCCTGTTTCAGGCGATTATATCGTCGGAGGGGTCAACGGGCAGCCTTCATACGACTTTGGCGTTGAATGTCAGTGGAAAAATTTTTACATTTCATATATGACTTCTGCGTCAAAAACCGTAAAAAAGTTTTCTGACCGCGAAACGGTTTATGATTACGACAAGTACGGTAGAATTGACGGGATACTGCCCGGAGAGTTTATGCGGTCGGGACAGTTTTTGTGTGCCTACAACCAAAAAATCGGAAAATTCTCGTTTTCAATTTCGGGCAGTTATTATAGGGAAACGTTGAAGTCTTACCTTATAAAACTTGACAGCATTTATGAGGGAGACTTATATTTGGGAGGTCCGTATTATTATTATTTTAAAGACTACATCGAGCAGGACGGTGAATATTTTGCTTTGTACGGGTCGAAACAATTTCCATCGGGGCTGTTTTCGTATGAAAAGTATACCGCTGACAACTGCCGTTTTTCTTCGGAAGCCGTGTATTCTTATGGCAGTCGCTTAAACGGAGGAACTCTTCTGGTCGGAGTCTCGTACAGCATTTTCCACCTGACGGATTATCAAAACTATTTGGGTGCAAGATTTGATTATCTTGCTAACAATTACTATATTGATTGGGATGCTGTTTTTCTCGGAAAAGAACCTGCCGCCGCCGTTTATCTTCAATTTAAGCACCGTTACAAAAACTTCATTGTCAATTCGGGCGTAAGATACGACTTCAAGGAAAGGTCTTGGGGAACAAATGCTCATGTATTTTCGCCGAGGCTGTCCTTTATTTATATGCTGAAACATTTTAACGCGAAAATAGGTTATTCAAAATCGTTTGTCGACTCTCCGTATATGAAGCGCAAACTTCAAATGACGACATATGAAAAGGAGGAACTTAAACCGGAGGTTTTGCACTCGATTCAGACGACATTGTCTTCCGACTGTTTTGTCAAAGGGCTTAATGCCGAGGTGAATATTTATAGTTACAGATGCAAAAATTTAGTCAGTTCTGTTTGGAACGCTACTACTAACGTTAACATAGATTTAAACACGATAGGCGTGGAAACCTCCGTAACTTATGAGCGTAAAGGTTGGTATTTAAATTGTTTTGCATCAGAGTTTTCCGTGAATGACTATAGATATTACGCTGATGAAACTACGAGCGAAGAAAACAACTATAGATTGTATAATCCTGTCGACGGTAAGGAATTGTATTATGTTCCGAGGATGACGGCGGGTTTTACTATTGGTTATTCGCCGTGGAGTTTTTTGAGGGTGAGCGTTAACACAAAATATTATTCCGACCATCAGGTTCATTACTCTTACTTTACAGAAACTGATATGCCTGAGGTAAAATATACATTACCGTCAGTCTTTTTGGTAAATCCGTCGTTAAGGCTTAATTACAAAAATTTCGGATTGAATTTTTGTGTCAGCAACGTTTTTGACAAGGAATATTATCAAGGCGGAAGTTATGCGTATCCGATAAGGCAAAAAGGCAGATGGTGGCTTATAGGATTTGAGGCGAAATTTTAAAAATATATGGATAAGACTATTTTCCTTCTTATTATGATATTATTTTTCCCGTTTTTTGGGTATGCTCAGGACGGTAAAATTGATACTGCTAATAAACAATACAAAATAGGACGTTTTGACGAGGTGTTGGAATCGTTAGAGCCAGACATTGACAGATTTTCGACAGAGAGAAAAGTCGATGCGTTAAGGTTGTGTGCAATAGCGGCAATGGCAACGGACGATCATGTGAAAACCATCTATTATGCGAAACTGTTGCTAAAAGAATCACCTGATTATAACAATAATTTTGATCCGCCGCGTTTTAAGGATTTGATCGAAAGCCTGAAAAGCGAATTTACAGCAACGTTTACGACCGCTTCTTCAAACACTGAAACATTAGCGGAAACACCCGTTCCGGTTGTGTTGATAACAGAAGAAATGATTAGAGACTGCGGTGCGCAGACCGTTCAGGACGCGCTTATAGCATACGTGCCGGGAATTACGGTTGTGGAAATTAACGGTGTTATGGGTTTTGCAATGCGCGGTATTTCCGGTGCTTCGCAGGAAAAAGTTTTGATAATGCTGAACGGAATCAGGCTCAACAGTTATTGTTCTAATTTGGGGCTTGCCGATTATTCCGTCAGTTTGAAAAAAATAAAGCAGATAGAAGTTTTGCGCGGACCGGCTTCATCGCTTTACGGGGATGCGGCATTGACGGCGGTTGTTAATATAATAACCAAAAGCGGGCAGGATATTAACGGTGTTGATTTTTCAGTAGAAGCGGGCAATCACGGACAAGTCAGGGCTGAAGCTCTTGTCGGCAAACATTATGCCGGTTTTGATGTTACGGCATGGGCGGGTTTTTATCGTGCAGACGGAGAATATGTTGAGGTCCCGGAAGAAGATCAGACGGGTTTTTATACCAATCCGGGGAAAATTATAATAGGCGGTTATAACAACCGTCCGTCATTTGATTTCGGAGTAAAATTCAACTATAAAGGTTTGTTTTTGGAATATGCTTATAATTCTTCCAAAACGGTAATTCCTCTTACGAAAAAAGACGAGATCTATTATCGTTCACCGTATTCATACTCGAAGTATTGTAATATCAACGGCAACAAGCCCGGAGCCGCATTCGAAACACAACACGTAAGAACGGGTTATACTAAGAAATTCGGAAAATTAACTTTGGAATTTTCAGGAAATATGACATACGAGACGATGTCAAAATATTTTGTTATTTCAGATAATACGGATCCTTATTATTATCTTATGACATATAATATTGATTCTACCGGATATTTGTTAAAGGAGGAAGAAAAATTTTTCGGAATTGCATATTACGAAGGCTGGACAGACCGGAATATGGGAATTTCCGTACAAGCGGTTTATAATTACGGAAATACGAACAACAACGGTACTCTTATGACAGGTACAGATGTATCCGTTTTTAATTATCTTTCTGATGACGATGAAATGATTTATGATTTTATGCGCAGTGATAATTACTGTATCTTAAACGAGCCTATGAAATATGGTTTTCGCGACAAAGAACCTAAAAACGAGTTTTTTATTCAGTGGAAACACCGTTATAAGAATTTTATAATAAATACAGGAACAAGATCCTATTTTAGAAAACATGCGGGATTTTATGAAATTGATAACCCCGACACCCTATTTGCAAAAACTAATGTGAAAGAATTTTCGCCGAGAATATCGCTTATATATTTGCTTGACAAAAATTTGAATTTTAAATTTGCATATTCCAAAGCATTTGTTGATATACCTTTCTTTTACAGAACGAATGATTATGACGGGTCTTTAAAGCCTGAAAAGTTACATTCGTTTCAGTTTAACGTTAATTCTCTAAAGAAATACAACAACGGTACTTTAAATTTGGAATTGAACTTTTTTTATAACAAATGTAAAGATTTAGCCTTAACGAATTTACAGACCAAATGGAACGTTGGTCTTGCAGGTATAGAGCCGATAATATCGTATAACGGTAGAAAATGGAATTTATACGGGTATGTTTCGTTTCAGAAAGTAGCGGATTATAAATCAGGAGATTATACCGCAACTAAATATTATGAAGAATATTATGAGGAATATGATATAAAGGAGGTTTTTGAAGAAAAATACGATGACCGTTATGATGAGGTTAAAAAAGGCTGTATATTGAATGTTCCGTCGTTTTCGGCTAATTTTACGGCTGGTTATCGTATAGGTGAAAAAATAAAACTTTGTGCAAATTTTTATTACACGGGACGGCAATACAGTATGGTCAGAGATGAAGAAAAAGAAATTCCACAGGTGTTTTTGGTTAATCCGGGTGTGCGGTATCGAATCAAAAAAACAATATTCAGACTTGATATTCATAATGTTTTCAACAGCGATTATTCGTTAGGAGAACGTAATTTATTAGGCACTGTAAAACAAAAGGGTATGTGGTTTATGGCAGGAATTGAAACAAAATTTTAAGCATAATAAATAAAAATATGATACATAACGAAAAAATCGATATGATTTTGAGCCGGAGGTCGGTAAGACGTTTTTCTTCGGCACTTTCGGAAGACGAACTTGAAACGCTCCTCCGCGCTGCAATGTCAGCACCTACGGCTATGGATTATCAGCCGTGGCATTTTGTGGTTGTTAACGATAACAATACGAAAGATAAACTCCGCTCGTTTTTGCCGTATGCGAAAATGATTAACGAAAACTGTACGGGAATCGTAGTTTGCGGTGATATTTCGCTTTACGAGGAAGTAAGCCGCAGAGAGGGCGAAGACAACACTTTGTATTGGGTTGAAGACTGTTCGGCGGCGAGTGAAAACCTTTTGCTTGCGGCTCATGCTTTGGGTTTAGGTGCTGTTTGGACGGGAATTTTCCCGCTTGAAAGCCGTATTTCAAAACTCAGAGAAACGCTTTCACTGCCTGAAAACATCGTACCGCTCAACCTTATTTTAGCGGGTCATGTTTTGTCAGAAGGGCGCGTAAAAGACAAGTGGGATACATCAAAAATTCACTACGAAAAATTTTAAAACCAAATGCAGAACACATTAAAACTTCATCACGTCGGCTACGCAGTTCCCGACATAAAAACGACTGCAAAAGAGTTTGAAAAATTGGGTTTCTTGCACAAAGAAACCCTTTACGACGAGGCTTTGACGGTAGAACTCTGTTATCTTGAAAAAGACGGCACGATAATAGAACTTGTTTGTCAGAAAAATCCCGAATCTCTCGAAGCCCAACTTATAAACCGCGGCGGCATAATGCCTTATCATTTGTGCTTTTCGTGCGGCGACATTTTTGCCAGCGTCAAGGAATTGGAAAACGACGGTTACGAAAAACTTTTTGAACCCGTAGAAGTAAAAGCCTTAGGCGGTAAAAAAATCTGTTATCTTTTCAAAAAAGAAACAGGTTACATGGAGTTGGTGGAAGAATAACGCAACTTTTTGGGGGATTATATCAGTCCCGCCATATACATAGGCAAGTAGATTGTGCCATCTTCATTGGAGTAATCTTTTGTATAAATCAAATACCTCTTGCCTATGCGCGAATGAAATTTTTCGCAAAAAGCGTCCAATGATTTGTGCGATTTGTAGCCCGACGACTTCACTTCTATCGGAACAATCTTGTTGCCACGTGAAAGAAGAAAATCGATTTCGTAATTGAGATTGCTGCCTGACGGAAAGGTGTAATAATACAAAGCGTTGCCGGCAGTTAGGAGCATTTGGGCTACTAAATTTTCATAGACATAACCGAGAAATCATAACTATTGCAATTGGTTGAAAATCTGCGCAAAAATAATCATTCGTGTCGAAATCGCAAAATGTTTTTATCGAAAATATGTCGAAATCGCAAAATGTTTTTGCTGAAAATATGTCGAAATCGCAAAATTCAAACTGTTAAATTTACCGCTCTCCGCAAAATTTTCCTTTAATCTTTTTTAACAACCGACTTTTACATATCTGTAACGCCGATTTTTGTCAATTTAGGCGGTTTTTTCTTTGTATAACCCTTAATATATTTTCTTATCACAATCTCACCCAAAAGTCATAAAAAAATATTTGCTTAGATAAAGATTGCGCTTTAACTTTGCTCTCGTTAACTAAATGTTGAACTTTTAAAAAAAACAGCAAAATGATTAAAAAAGCAATTTATACTATCATCGTCGTAATCGCAATGTTGCAAATGGTTTCGTGCGATGGTTCGCAGTCAAAACAACTTGAAGGCATTTGGGAAACTACTGTGCCGTATTACGAAAACAATGTTTCGGGCGACATTGTTTACCACTTCACATTCAAGCGAAAAACTTTTTCCGGCGGAAATTTTGAGTTGATTTTTGGCGGACAGATTTCAATCGCCAAGTTTGCCGTTAAAGTGGAAGGTGATTGGGAGATTTCGCTTGGGAAATTGTATCTAAAACCGGATTTGAGGACGTTGGAGACCGAAAAAGATATTTTTCTTGCGGAAGTTGACCTCGAAGGAATGATGCGGAGCGAACTTTACAATTTTGGGGAAGGCGGCGCAACGATTGTGCAACTCGACGAGACTACGTTGAAACTTGGCGAGGCGGACGGTTCAACAATATCTTTTAGCCGATTGTACGAAATTTCAACGGCAAACGCATATACCGGCGACGATTTTGAGCGTCTGTGGATTGCCGCCTCAGAGCGCGAACTCACGCAAAGCGACATCAGCGGACTCTCCAAGCAGGACAGACGGATTTTGCGCAACTATTTTTATGCGCGTTTCAATCTCCGTTTCAAATCGAAAGACCTTGCGGATTTTTTCTCGCAATATTCGTGGTACAAGCCTGTTTATGACGATACATCACTCATAGAACCCGCCCTGACAGACATTCAGAAACGAAATATCAAGTTTTTGAAGGATAACGAATAAAATTTTATCCCGTATTTTCTTGTCCTAAGGGGATACGGGATTTACAAAAAAAATCTTCCAAAAATATTTTGCGGAGAAAAGATTTGTGTTATATTTGCGGTGTAAAACCTAAATATATAACAACATGGCATCATACGACGATTCAAACGAAAAGTTGAGGTTCTTAAACGAAATTCTCTCTAACACCGACAAATTTATAAAAATTTGTGATACAGATGGGTTCAAGGACGAATATCCGTTTAAAGAGGAAGAATGGAATCATAGATTCCAAAATATAACGACAGAACTCAATGACCAAATTGTACTTTTGTTTATTGGTCCATTTTCGTCCGGCAAGAGTACGTTTGTTAACGCATTGATTGGCAAGGATATATTGCCAACCAACGATAGTCCTTGTACTGCTGTTATAACAGAGATTCAGTTCAAAAAGGGAGGTGATCATTCAGCCAAAATATTCCGTAAGGGTCAGGAAGAAGATCCGGAAGAGTGTGATTTTTCCAAAGTCATTGACATTATCAATGGTCCCACAGGTGCGGTGGGCGACACTGCCTCGTATCACCACATTGTTTTGGAACTTGATACAGAGCAATTGGAAAACAAATGTTACGAACAATTTGTTGGAAAGGTAAAAATTGTTGATTGTCCAGGATATGGTTCAAAGTATTATTCCAATGAAGATGTGATTAACGATTATATACAGTCGTCTAATTTCACGTTTTGGATGTCGCCTTACGACAAATTTGGTGGAACAGTTGCAAAAGACTATCTGAGCGTCATAAAACGTAAAACACAAACACTAATTCCTGTAATTACAAAGTCAGACAAAGTCAAAGACGAAAATAAACGAGAGAAAATTAGAGAGAGTTTCCAAAAGGAACTTGGTGATTTTTTCAAGGTGAGGTCAATATCTTTCGTTTCGGCAGTGAAGTGGCAGGAAGGTCGTCGATTGCAGAAATCCCTTGAAAAGAATCGTGAAAAACTTTCGGAGAAAGAAATAGAAGATTATCAATCAAAAATTAAGAAATTGATTGATGATTCAGGAATTAATAATGTAATGGGGCAGATGATGAATTCTGTCGATAAGAAAAATATCAATGAAGCCAAAATTGCCTTGGGTAAAACTGCATTGTTGGATCTCCTGAAAGAAATCAAAAAGGTTGCTGACGATGAACTCAGGCGTTGGGACAAGGCTCTCAAAGAAACAGGTGTAGACATAAAAAGCATTGATAACAAGTACAGCAGAATTGATGGTGTCAAAAAGGATATAGACAAGTGGATTAAGGATAACGTAAAGGAGTTTTCCGACACTTTGAACATCAAAATTGTTAGTGAGTTGTCAAAGTGCGACAAACCTACAAAAAATGAAATATCTGAAAGAATCAACAATGTCCTCAAGGAGGAGCAACCAAAAATCAATGCAAAGTTAAAAGACAAATTGCAAAAGTCGTACAAACAATTTTTGGGCGAGTTCAGAATTTCTGCCGATGACATAGAGCAATTGGATTTTGGAGGAATGTCATTTGATGACATTGTTATACTTTTTGAGCCTATTAAGAACGTCTTATTTGCAATCTTTGAGGCTCTGAAAAGTAGTGGCGGACCTACTGTGATAACAGGTGCCACAGGAAGTGGTTTGTTGGTGTCAATACCTGCAATAAGTAAACTTTCAGTTTTGGGTATTGGCATAGGTAGTGGTTTGGCAACGGTTGCTTCAATAGCCGGAGTAGCACTTCTTGGAATTGCAATAGTTACTATGATTCCTGATTTTGCTGAAAAAGTGAAAAAATTCAGAAACAGATCAAAGGAAGAACGTGAGAATGAATTGAGGAATCTTCTTGCAATTGGTTTCAAGGAAAAGATTCAACCCGGACTCGAAAAAAGTATGTTGGGTGTCAGCGAGAAATATTACGATTCTATAATATCTCAGATAGACAATACCAACGGCAATAAAGAACAGAACTATAAGACGGTAGCAAGCGTTATCGACAATGTTACACAGAACATCGATTCAATCAATAAAAACTTCTAAAGCGTATGGAAAAAGATTTTGACCTGTATGCCGCTTTTTACCAAGCCAAAAAGGGAATGGCAAATTGGGCAAAGGACGATGAAATATCACGTAGCGACGCATACAAAAAACTTGAAGAGTGTTTCAAGAATTGC
>JAEEGL010137738.1_pt1 | contig 18274 bp, 13 predicted proteins | sample 9134231 | NCBI WGS metagenome assembly JAEEGL01 (sample SAMN16246548, study PRJNA631951) | gut metagenome | biome: gut microbiome; feature: rumen; material: fiber-attached | host: Bos | place: Iran: Karaj | collected 2018-10 | reverse complement strand
CGTCCACGAACTGAAGTTCAAGTACCTTGGGGCACTGTCTTAACATCCAGTTGTCAGCCTTGCTGCCCGCAAGACGTGTGCAGTGAACTCTCGACTGCTGACCGGCACCGATACCGATAGCCTGTCCGCCCTTAGCGAAACATACGGAGTTGGACTGTGTATACTTAAGAGTAATGAGAGAGATAATAAGGTCAATCTTAGCAAGATCAGGAAGTTCCTTATTCTTGGTTACGATATCACTAAGTAAGTCTCTATCAATCTTGAATTCGTTTCTACCCTGCTCGAATGTGATACCGAATACATCCTTATGCTCGATGGGTTCGGGCTTGTATGCAGGATCAATCTGAATAACATTGTAGTTACCGCCCTTCTTAGCCTTGAGAATCTCAAGTGCTTCAGGCTCATATCCGGGAGCAATAACACCATCGGATACTTCTCTCTTGATAATCTTAGCTGTTGATACATCACATACATCTGAAAGAGAAATGAAATCTCCGAAGCTTGACATACGATCTGCGCCTCTTGCTCTGGCATATGCACAAGCAAGGGGTGACAACTCTCCAAGGTCATCTACCCAGTAGATCTTAGCAAGTACATCATCAAGAGGAAGACCTACTGCGGCACCTGCGGGTGATACATGCTTGAAACTTGTTGCAGCGGGAAGGCCTGTTGCTTCTTTTAACTCTTTTACGAGCTGCCATCCGTTGAATGCATCCATGAAGTTGATGTATCCGGGCTTGCCGTTAAGAACTGTGATGGGAAGTTCACGGCCGTCATTTACGAAAATTTTACTGGGCTTCTGGTTGGGGTTGCAACCATACTTAAGTTCTAATTCTTTCATGATATTTCTCCTTGATTATTTGAACTATAATTCTATTATTTGGACTATATTTATAGCCTTTTGGTCTCGAATAACAGGCATTTGATGGTGTTTTGGCTATAAATTCTGTTGTTTTCAGCATTTTTATAGCCTTTGTGCCTTGAATAACAGGCATTTGTAAGGTTTTTGGCTATAATTCCTGCTGTTTTCAGCATTTTTATAGCCTTTGTGCATTGAATAACAGGCATTCGATGGTGTTTTGGCTATAAATTCTGCTGTTTTCAGCATTTTTATAGCCTTTGTGCCTTGAAAAACAGGCATTTGTAAGGTTTTTGGCTATAATTCCTGCTGTTTTCAGCATTTTTATAGCCTTTGCGCCTTGAATAACAGGCATTTGATGGTGTTTTGGCTATAAATTCTGTTGTTTTCAGCATTTTTATAGCCTTTGTGCCTTGAATAACAGGCATTTGTAAGGTTTTTGGCTATAATTCCTGCTCTAGGCACTTCATTTATAGCTTTGGATGCCTAATTGATGGGTCTTTACAAGTGTTTTGGCTATAAATCCTGTTATTTCAACGCATTTTATAGCTTTCTCATCTCAAATGAGAGGCATTTGCCATAAATTGAGCTATAATTCCGGTTCCATCAGAAGTTTTTATAGCTTTCCGGCAGCCTGCTGCCTGCTTAGCCTGTTGCTTGCTTAGCCTGCTGCTTACTTAGCCTGCTACTTACTTAGCTTGCTGCTTACTTATCCTGCTGCCTGCTTATCCTATTGCTTACTTATTCTTATTAACGATTCTGCTTTCTGCTTTGCCTGTCTCGATATCGATATATCTTACAAACAATGAAACCTTGTTGTCTTCGTTAAGGGCGTTCCAGACTTCGTTTGTGAAAGCATCGATGTCTCCTGAAAGTCCGACCCATGTGGGTTCGCCTTCGAATGAAGGAAGGGGATTTCCGTCGCCTTCGTATGTATGGATGAAGTGTCCTTCACCTGCAAAAGGATTCTCGTATGCGAATGTGAAGCGGTTGTGTGCGCCTTCACGTCCGTTATTGCTCTTAAGGATTGATAAAGCGTAGTTGTATTTGCCGTTTTCTACATGCATGATACCCGAAATTCTGGGAGTTAAGTTGGGAGCATCGGGCTCATAGCAGCGTGAACGAAGGGACTGCTCGAATGTCATCTGCTTATCCATTCCTTCGTAGATAGTGTCTGTCTGATCTCCGTTTGTAACGATGGTCTTGTTACCGAGCACTCTTACGGGAGCGTAGATAATAAGGCTGGGATCTTCAAGCTTTGACTCGTCAAAAGCCTGTGTTCTGATTCCGTTTCCGTCCTCAACAAAAATACGGTTACGGCTGTTGGTGCTTCTGCCCATGATAAAATATGCCGTTACCGCATACTTTCCGTCAGCACTCTTTCCGATCACAATACCTCTTCCGGGGTATGAATTGGTTTTTAAGATTTCAGCAAGATTCTTCTTTTCCATACGCTTTCTCCTTTTATATTCTTAAATAATGTTTGCTTTTTATATGTAACGAGGCAGTTTTAAAACCCGCCTTGGATTACTATCATAATCTTTTAATATGAATAAAGTGTGTACTTTTTAAAAATGCATTCAGGTTCCTTTTAGGAAACATAGCCGTCGAGTCTGGCGAAATATTCCGAATGAGCCGTAATGTATTCCTCGTTAAAATTGCTGTCGCCGCCCTGGTGAAGCGTTGAAATGTATGAATGGGCAAGACTTGCGGTCTCGGGTTTAACCCTTGCAACTATGGCAACACCGATGTTTGAACAGATATCGGCGATTCTTTCAAGATTGGATAAAATGTCAAGGAACACGATACCCGAGCGGACCGAACATGAACCCTCTCTTAAACGTTTGAGGTGGTTGTCATGAAGCATATTGATTATATCGTCCATTACCTCTTCCAAGGGCTCGATATGACGCGCTTCTTCAATGTCTCTTCTCTCAAATGCATTGACTGTATGATTCACAATATTTTTTACAAGGTCAAACGCAACTTCCAGTTCATTTAAAGCCTGCTCGGTAAAAGCAGTTTCATTATCATAAAGTTCTTTTGCATCATCAGCAATATTGACCGCATGATCGCCCAGACGCTCGAATTCTTTTACAACCTTATGGTATTCGGTCATGATCCTTACGTGCAGGTCTTCTTTGACATGGGGCGACAAGTCGATCAGGTAGGTATCGACACAGTCCGTCAGATGATCGATGTTTTCCTCTTCCGCGTTGATCTCATCATATTTTTTCTCATCAAATTCTTTTAACAGTTCAAATGCCTTAAATGTATTGTCGATGGAAGAATGAAGCATAACATCAAGGCAGTCGTAACATCCTCCGAATGCGATCGCCGGAGTATTAAAGAAAACAGGGTTGAGTCCTGCGATCTTATCATCGTATTTGCCTGCGGGCTTAACTTCGTCCTTAACTATTTTCTTACTTAAGTTGCCGAAAACCTTCATGAAAGGAAGAAGAACAACGCAGCCCAAGTTGAATATTGAGTTTGTATTCGCGATCGTACCGGGAGTCATGTTCGTATTCCACATTTTGTCAAGAAGACCCAGTTTGTGGATAACAAATACAACAACGATTACAAGAAGGGTTTTACCAAGGTTGAAAAGGATATTTACGATACCGACTCTTCTCGCATCGTTCTTTGCACCGATGGAGCAAACGATTGCAGTCGTTACGCAGTCGCCCAGATAAATTCCGACGATAATGACATATACAACTTTAAAAGGAATCTCTCCCGCAGTGGAAAATGCCTGCAGGATACCGATCGAGGCTGACGAGGACTGAAGCGTGAAAGCAACGGCCGCTCCGACGATATAGCCGAGCACGGGGTTGTCTCCGAGGCTCATGAAGAGCTTGTCGATGATCCCGCTTTCTTTTAATCCGCTTACAGATGCCGTCATATTAAGAAGGCCGGTAAAAAGAATACCGAAACCGACGGCGATATTTCCGATATTATCGGATTTTTTGAACTTGAAAAACATTATCAAAGTCACACCCAAAACAAGAGCTAAAGGTGCAAGTGTAGACGGCTGGAAAAATCTTAAAACGAATGAAGCATCGCCTTTGACATCGAGGAGTCGGATGATCTGACCCGTAACCGTGGTACCTACATTGGCTCCGACGATGATACCGAATGACTGATTTAAGGAAATAATACCTGCGGCAACCAGACCGGAGGTAATTACTATCGTAGCTGTAGAAGATTGAATAACAGCAGTAACCAACACTCCGAGCAGAAAAGCCTTAATCGGATTGTCGGTAACTTTGCTCATTATAACTTTCAGTGTTCCGGACTGGCCTTCCTTAAGACTGTTGCCCATAAGTTTCATTCCGTAAAGGAACAAAGCCAATCCGCCCATAAGCGAAATTACATTAAAAACGTACATTTCATTTCACCTTTGCAACATTTCTCACAATTAAACAGTTTACTATAATTTGCATATAAAAGGAAGTGAATTTTAATGTATATAAGGAAGTTTTTGTGATATAATTCTTCGAGAGAGTCAACAAAATGGATAAAAAAAGCAAAAATCTGAAAATCTATATATTGTCATTTGTCGGTCTGGCCGTGCTGCTCGGGCTTCAGTTCGTGCTCCATCGCGCCACGCCTTTTATGAAGGACGATCTCTGGTATTCGACCAATCTTTCAAACGGCGGCGGAATCTCATCACCCATGGATATCATCGAAAGCCAGATCTGGCACTATTTTAACTGGGGCGGACGAATTATCAACCACGCTCTCCTTCAGGTTATCTTAAGTCTCGGTGAATTCGGCGCGGATATCATGAATATCCTTGCCACGATCGTCCTCGGTCTTGTGATCTGCCTTGTCGCCAAAGTCAAAAATCCCTTATATTACCTGCTTGCGGAGGCCATGATAGTTTCTTTTAACGCAAGCATTCATTTTTCAATGTACTGGGAATCGGGAAGCGCCAATTATCTTTATTCGTCTTCCTGGATTCTTCTTTATATCTACGTTATCCTTCGCAGTCTTAATCCGGATAAAAAGAAATTAAAAGGAATCGGGATCTGGATCATTCCCCTTTCTCTCGCTGCCGGCTGGAGTACCGAAAACATGGGTCCTTCCTGCTTCGTGCTTACCGCCTTTGCGATTGCATGGGGACTTATTAAGAATAAAAAGACCGAAGCTTATCTTATCGAAGGTGCTGTCTGCTCCGCTGTCGGAAGCGCACTTTTGATCCTCGCTCCCGGTAATTTCGTAAGAAACGAATTCGTTGAGAAGGTTCCGCTTAAGAATCTTATCGAGAACAGGTTTAACAATTTCCTGGAGTCGTCCTGCGGATTCCTTTTCCCGACATTAATGTTTGCGGTGATTCTTTTCTCGGTGCAGATGGTAACTTTTGTTAAGAGGAAAAGATCGGAGAAGGTTTCGGATGAATCAGGTGATGGTGGTCAGTGTGAAAGCAGCGCTGAGGCCAAAGCCGTAAGCTTTCCGATCGAAGATATTGCTTTATTCGGCATCGGAATCGTTGCCCAGTGCGCGATGATCCTCTCACCCACATATCCGCAGCGTGCATCGTTCGGAATCATGTGCGTACTGATCGCATATATCATTTCCGTTCTTTCGAAAATCGCAAAAGAAAACTCCAGAGCAAATATCGCCCTGATCATTATGGGCGTCTCGATTTACATACATGCTTTGATCACGGTTTGCACGGACCTTGTATTTCCGTACTTCTAATCATGACAGATATACTCGGAGCGAATGCCCGAAAGGTTGATTGTTGAAAATATGACAGACAAAAAGAAATCAACAACCGAATATATAAACATTGCAGTGTCGGCAGTATTAACATTTCTGCTTCTTTCTTTGTATATTTACGAAAAAAGAAGCTTATCTCATTTTGCCGTGCTCATCGTTCTGACACTGCTTATTTCGATTTTCACTAAATCATTCAGAAGCGAATCCGTATTCAGGACCGTTGCAGCAGAAATCGCCTTTCTTCCGTATATATCTTTTCACATCGATTTAGGAAGAAGCGTATTCGATTTCACTGGAATTAAGGCCTTTTATCAGGTATGCATAATGTACTCGGTTCTTTTAAGGATTTACATTCCTCTTTTCGCAGTTATCCTTTTAATAGTATCCCTGCAAAAAGAAAACTCCTTAAACAAAAAAGCATTAATAAAATATTTTCCTTTTACTGCAGCAATGCTTATCTTATTCATAGTAAGTGCGGCATTTAATCCGCTGGCCGATGTCTGCTTTTTCGGGTTTGCTTTTATCGCAACGGCAATCCTACGGGATATGTCGGAGAAACATATCTACAGAAGAAACGACTCACTGCTTACGAATCTGCCGTTTTATTTTCTCTTCCTTACGGCGATATACAGGATGCTTTTTTAACCCATAAATAAACACGCCGAGCCTAATAGACGACTCGCAGATAACAATAAACATGACAAAAGAAAACAATAGGAAATATAAAACAATCAGAATAATACTCACGATCTTTACCGTACTGACGGTCGCCATGATCTGGGGACATTCAGTTATGCCCAGAAGTGCATCGACCCAGGAAAGCGTCTTCTTTAAGGATATGGTCGATGATTTCCTTCATGCGATGAGCGGAAATACTTTGCTTGAAATATCCGAAGCACTTCTTCGAAAAAGTGCACATTTCATTGAATATGCCGTCCTCGGATTCGAACTCTCACTTTTATTCGTTCTGTACGGTTTAAAGAATGACGATAACAAAAAGGCTAAGGCTTTATTCACCGGGCATATCATGCAGCTTTTCATCGTTTCGGTTTTAGTTGCGATGATCGATGAGACCATACAGTATTTCTCTGGAAGATACAGCAGCCTGTTCGATGTATGGCTCGACCTGACAGGGGTTACTTTTGCGGCAATTGTTTTCTTTATCTTAGTCTCTATTAAAGCGAAAAAACGTAAAAGACAGCCTAAAGTAAAACGCCGGTAAAAAGCAATCTTCAATTTTAATTGAAATAAATAATAATAAAAGGTATAATATTATTCGTTCTATATTTATTGAAAAGAGATAATCACTATGGAAAAGAATTCAAAAATATATGTTGCGGGCCACCGCGGAATGGTCGGCTCGGCAATCGTAAGAGAGCTTAAAAGGCAGGGATACAACAACATAATCACCCGCACGCATGCAGAACTTGATCTTTGCAGACAGGACGCGGTTGAGAAATTCTTTGCGGAAGAAAAACCGGAGTATGTTTTCCTTGCAGCTGCCAAAGTCGGAGGTATCGAAGCAAACCAAAGTGCTCTTGCGGACTTTATGTATTACAACATGACGCTTGAGATGAATGTAATTCATTCAGCATGGCAGAACGGATGCAAGAAACTCGAATTTTTAGGTTCTTCATGCATATACCCTCGTCTCGCTCCTCAGCCCATGTCGGAGGACTGCCTTCTTACATCCGAGCTTGAGAAGACAAACGAAGCGTACGCGCTTGCAAAAATATCGGGACTTAAATACTGCGAGTTCTTAAACAAACAGTACGGTACCGATTACATATCAGTAATGCCTACCAACCTTTACGGACCGAATGACAATTACCATCCCACGCATTCTCATGTTCTTCCCGCACTTATAAGACGTTTCCACGAAGCAAAGGAAGCCGGCTTAAAGAGCGTTACTTGCTGGGGTGACGGTTCACCTCTTCGTGAATTCTTATACGTAGACGATCTTGCAAATCTCTGTGTATTTCTTATGAATAATTATTCGGGCAATGAAACTGTAAATGCAGGTACCGGCAAAGAATTAACCATCAAAGAATTAACAACTCTTGTAGCCAAAATCGTCGGTTACGAAGGCGAGATCCTCTGGGATCCTTCAAAACCCAACGGAACACCGAGAAAGCTTCTTGATGTATCAAAAGCAAAGAAACTCGGCTGGACATATACCACAGAACTTGAAGACGGAATCCGACTTACTTATGAAGATTTCCTCAATAATCCCACAAGAGCGGAAAGATAGTTTTTTAATAAAAAATCAGGCGGAGCAAAATTGCTCCGCCTTTTCATTTTTTAATCAATATTAAACCGACTTCTAATATGCCTCATACCAGTTTTCTTCCCAGTCTACTTTTCCATTATTGTAAGTACAGATAAGTTTTGTCTGATTTCCGTATTGATCGTATTCGTACGCATATTCGGTCCGGCTTCCGTCCGCAGATACATATTTTTCAAGGATCACGTGGTTTTTGTCATCATATGTAAGGGTTCCTTTATCTTCGACTGAATTATCGGAAGCATACTGTGTTCTTTCTATAAGATTTCCTCTTGAGTCGTATTTGAATACCTTTGTTCTGGTAATCTTTCCGTCACCGTCATAACATATTTCCTTAGTATTTCTTCCTTTGGCATCATATTCTGAAATAATATTTATTACCAGTTTTCCATGGTCATATTCGGAATGTTTCACCTCATTGTCCCTTCCGTCATATTCCGAAACTGATCTAAAGGATTCATTTCCGCTTTCATCATATTCAAATTCTGTATATGATTTAACATCTCCGATCAAATAAGGATTATTATTGTAGTGCTCTATATATGTGGCTCCCAATTTTGTACCATCATATCTGAACCGCTCAACGCTCGTGCATCTGTAATAGGAATCGTATTCATAATACGAAGTACTCCACAAGGAACCGGAACTATCATAAACATAAACTTTCTTTGGCTGAGCCCAAGTAGTAATTGAACCATCGGCATTATACGTTGTGGTCATTATATTCTCGTATACATAATAATCCGTAATGGTCTTCCAATCATCCGAATAAAAATAGTCAGTTTCCGAAAGCTCATCTGCGCTCACTACAATTTTAGAGAAAGACTGCCATGAAATCTCACCATTTCCGTCAAATCCCGTATAATAATATTTGCTTTCCGTTCCGTTGGCAGTTTTTGTTATTTCTTCATAGCTTTCATATTCTTTGAAATTACCGTTGGAATCAAATCTTTTTACATTTGGTGCATACGATGATGTTGCATTATCATAGATATATTCAACATAATCGCCGTTACTGTATTTCTTTTTGATTATTCTGTATTTTGCTGACAGTTTTCGGTTTCCTATATCCGTAGGTGTATATGAACCTCTGTTAATTCCGTAATCGGCACATATGTTTCCAAATTCTTCAGACATTACGAATTGTGCAAAAACCTCATCTCTGGAATAGCCGCTTTCAAGAGCTTTCACCCAGTTTTCATATCCGCCGACATCGTACTGTCTTCCCATTAACGCGAGATACAGATTTCGAACATATGCTCCATCACTTAGATTTTTTGACTGATATTCCTGACTGAATATAAATTCATGCGCAATCTCGGCACCCGTATGCCCGCCCGAAAGAAGTGAAGAAGCCCAGTTGATCTGTCCATTCTGGTCTCCGATTCTGTTTAAGCAGATATCATATAATCTCGCAACAAATAAATTTACTTTATTTAACTGATTTCTATCATAATTCGCATCAAAATATCCTGCCGTAATTCCATAATTATAACAGAGACTAAAAAACTCTTCGGAATTTGCAAATCCGGCAAATATCTGTTCTCTGGTCTGACCCTGTGCGATCAGACTCATCCAATGTGCCATTCCATCGGGTTCCGGATCACGTCCCAGAAAAATATGATACATATCCGTAACAAATTCTTCGTTGGTTTTGTCTTTTGCAGTGTATTCGGTTCCGAATACAAAGCAGTATTCCGCATCGGATCCGCACCTTATATTATTACTTAAATCGCTTCTCCAGTTTACAAGTCCGTCGGGATCGGGTTCACGACCCAAAGCCACGTCGTAACAACGGTAAATAAACTCGTCGATCGGTGATTCGGCCTCAACTTTCAGAACCGGCAAATTGATAACCGACAGAAGCAAAATGAATGATAAAAACACACTCATTAAACCAAGATGCTTTTTCTTTTTTTGATACATTTTCCCCTCCTTATACGTATCCCCAAAAAAACAACTGCCTACTTCATATATAATTTCTATAAACGGTCTGATCTATCGTTTATATATTTCTATCCTGTCTATTTTAATTATTGTTCCTTCATCACATACAACGCGATACTCGAGCGTATGTCCTTCTTCCAATTGAATATTGCTGATCGTAACGTTTTCTTTGTCTTCTTCCAGTTTCACATTTCCCAGAGGAATGGTTCCTCTGTCAATGGCTACATCAAAATACGAATTGTTTTCGCCATCATTATCTTCAAGAATCTGATAATATAACACAAAATCATAGCATCCGTTTCTCGTGGAGCAGTTAGGTCCCCACATTACATATCCGCCTTCGCCGTTTGTGACAAAACTATCTTCTTTAAATTCTCCGCCCGATACATTCATTCCGATCGTACCCGGATAATCAATACTGATATTTCCCGTTAAGCCCGATGCCATATCTATGGGATTGTGATCGCATTTATAAATATCCACGAAATTCAGTTCACCGATCAATGTGTAATTACCGAGTATATTTTCAGGCACATAATCAGCTCCCTTTTGAACGATCAAAATCGTTTCGTTTGAATAATCACTGTTGTCTTCATAATAACGGTAATCGCCCCAGTGATAGTATCCGCCGGAAGTCTTTATAACTTTATATACGTGATCCATATCGTATACTCTCAGGGCTCTTCCAAGAGTAACAAGTTCGTCTCCCCAAACATATACCAGATGTCCCTGTCCGGAATCAACTATTGCCTTTATGTCCTGCATCTGCCACGAATCGTTGGTTGTTTCAATATATTTTTTGTCTGAAATAAAATCGTTTCCAAGCAATGCCGCGAACAGTGCCACAATAACCGCCAGTGAGAAAAGTTTGGTCTTATCAAGACTGTTTAAGAAAACCGCAATAAGAACGATCATGATCATAAAAGTCGTAACCAGATATCTCTCTTCAAACAGTTCCGAACCGTATCCCGCGTTAAATAAACTGTACATCAGGAAATTGACCGCTATAACATTTACACAAAACAGAATCACACCATCCTTTTGTACGGCATCCTGTTTCATGGTTTTTACTGCAAACCCGATACTTATCAATGCTATCAGAAATATGATTATGGGAAAGATGTAGAACACACCTTCCTGGGACATTATAGCCACGTCCGAATTAGATACGGGCAGGACACCGAACAGTTTCATGAATCCCTGTACAACCGCAACAGTATTCGTCCAGATATTTGCAATAGATGTCCAGGTTCTGGAATCATCATACGAATTAATATGAAACGCAGATTTCGCAAGAAGTTTTCCGAGCACTACGCAAAAACTTCCAAAAACGGCATAGAGAGTTTCTTTCTTTATTAATCGTTTGAAGTTGTTTTCAATAAAGACCATTTCAACTTCATAAACAAGATAGGGTAAAAGAATTACGGCAATAATGAAAACTCCGCTCGATATTCCTGCCAGAACGCATAAAAGAAGTGCCGCATAGCCAAGAACGCTGTATTTGTTGTTCTTTTTTACATATATGAGTTCGTGAACGATCAGCAGAGCGATCAATACCCTGACACTGTAAAATGCAGGTCCCGAAAGCACAACATTAAAATATCCCAGTTCGTTAACAACGTTAAATCCGTTTGTCAAGAAAGGACATATGATCAGATTATAAGCTGCCAGTCTGTAAGCACGATCAACATTTAACAATACAAGTATTCTGTTCATGGCAAATATGATCAAAGCTACAACGACCATATTCGCTATTCCGTATGAGAACAACAGCTTACCTGTAACCGCATATATAAGCGTAGCCATAACCAGCGAACTGTCAAGGAAAACATTGGTCTGATCAACCCACTGAATACTGTTAAATGATCTTTCTTTCCAGATTAAAGCCGCTTTAAGATATGACCAGGAAGAATCAAATCCCATATGGTTTCCCAGCAATCTGAGATTAAAATACAGAATAGCCAAAAACTGAACTGCAAACAGTACCAAAAAGCATATTTCTATCCATGTAATCTTTTTCTTATTTTGATTATCAGTTTTTTCACGACTCTTAGTCATTCCAAGTTCCCTTCCTTATCCCCAGGGATTAAGATCATTACCCTTTATTATGAAAGCCTTTTGAGCTATATCTGCCATAGGTTTATCCGAGTAAGAATCCGAGTAAAACTCGTTCACGGGCTCATCCGGATATTCCGCCCGGAATCTTAAGACCTTCTCTTTTCCGTGACAGTTAGGACTGTTAAAAATGCCTGTTTTTATATCAACATCCGTTGCAATCAGCCTTTTTATTTCTGCTCTTCTGCATATTTCTCCAAGTAAAAAAAGAGGCGATGCAGAGATCACAAGGTCATCTTCTTTCTGTTGTTTGACATACCATTCTTTTATTTTATTCTGATTTTTATCCCAGAAAATGCACACGCTTTTTTCTGCATCGGGTATCATTTTTAAGAAGCTGAAAAATGCTTCTTTAAACTTAACCTTTTCTATTATTCCCAACTTATACAATAAACCCATCCAAACCTGGTATGGGAGCAAAAGAATGATCTTCGGATGATGTCTTAAACAAAACATCCAAAAGTCAACCGTGCTGTCACCTCGATATATTGTATTGTCAAAGTCATATACATTCACGTTCTTCACTCCTACAAAATATATACAAGCAGGAATACGCACAACGCATAAAGAAATCCAAGTCCTATAAGGATCTTATCTCTGAAGATTACTTCAACGGGATCTCCGTCCGAATTTCCTTCGACATCGAGACTGTATTTCATAAGCAGGATTATAAATACGGGAACTGTCCAGATCATCTTCGGGTTTGGCATTTCAATCGACCATAAGGCATAGAAAACATTTACCAGTGCTATGCACACATACATGTTTTTGTCGAGAAAAGCCTCGTTATAGTATTTTAAAACTTCACGAGTGTCCGTCTGGGTCTTTAACTCATTTCTTCTTTTACCCAGTCCCATATATAAACTACCCGTTACTATTACCAGATACAACCATTTGGAAATCGGAACACCGGTTATCGCTCCGCCGTAAATAACTCTGATCACGAAGCCCGATGCAAGCAGGACAACATCGATAATGGGCTTATTCTTCAAGCCCATACTGTAAAAGATGTTTATAAGCAGATAGACAAGCAAACATATGATCGCAACATAATTGCGGATAAAGAACGAACAGAGAATCGTTAAGGCTATTAACACTACCGCAATAACGATCGCAGTGCCGATACTTATGGCGCCGCTTGCCAGCGGTCTGTTTTTCTTTGTCTCATGTTTTCTGTCTTTTTCAATGTCCTTGATATCGTTAATTATATAAACTACGGATGATAATGTCGAAAACGCTATAAACCCGAGTATTGCATTTATGATTCTTTCCTTTTCAAAAAAAACGCCTCCAAAAAACATCGGAAGAAAGACCAGGCAATTCTTTACATAATGCTTCACCCTTATCAGTTTAAAAAAGTTTTTCATACAAACACTCAATCCTTAATTGTTATTATCCTTCTCCTGAATGGAACCCGTTCCGCCTTCAACAACTCCTTCATGTTTAAAAACGGCTCCTATTGTTCCGAAGAAGCATTTAAGGTCAAACCCCAGAGAGAGTTTTTCCACATATTCCCCATCAAATTTAGCCTTGACCGGAATTTCCAGTTCATCACGTCCGTTTATCTGTGCCCATCCGGTAAGTCCGGGAAGCACATCATTTGCTCCGTACTTATCCCTTTCTTCGATCAGATCATACTGATTCCAGAGTGCAGGTCTCGGACCGATAATACTCATCTGTCCTGCCAATATATTAAAAAGCTGAGGCAGTTCATCCAGGCTGAATTTACGGATAAACTTTCCGCTCTTTAAAATATACTGTTCGGGATTCTTTAGAAGATGAGTCGGCGTATCATGAGGTGTATCCATCTTCATACTTCTGAACTTAATAAGCATAAAATGCTTCTTATGGATACCCACTCTCTTTTGCTTAAAAAAAGCAGGTCCGGGATCTTCAATCTTGATGATCATCGCAATTATGATCATCGGGATTCCCAAAACCATGATTCCGCCAAGCGAAAGAATTATATCGATTATTCTTTTAATGACATTTTTATACATTTCTTTCCCGATTAAAAGAAGTTCCTTCTTTTATAGAAATAACTCACAACAGTTTAATTATATGTGAACAAAAACAGATTTACAAGATTGCTTTTGGTTAACGCATATTGTCCAAAATAACGGATTTTCTCGTGCTGACATAAGAAGCATCGGCTGCTTTGATTCCTTCAAGTCTGTAAGGGATTCCGAGCGCCTCATACTTCTTCGCCCCCATCGTATGATACGGAAGAACATCAAGGGCTTCCAGTGTCTTAAGTTCGGATAAAAATCTGCCGTAACGGGCAAGCTCATCATCCGAATCAGTGATTCCCGGAACACACACGAACCTGACCCACATCTTCTTTCCCTTATCGGAAAGATGCTTTGCAAAGGACAGTATTCCGTCATTATACTTTCCCGTTAATTCTTTGTGTCTGTCACGATCAACCTGTTTGATATCCAGCATGACGAGGTCTGTAACTTCAAGTAATCTGTCTATAGCAGCAATCGAATTCTCTGTGTCCGAATTTGCGAAATCATTATTGCTTTTATCGTCGGAATACGGAAACATAATCCCAGAAGTATCAAGACAGGTATGAACTCCCTCATTATGAAACTTTGTAAAAAGAGCTGTAAGGAATTTAAGCTGCATCATCGGTTCTCCGCCCGATGCGGTAACCCCGCCCTTTTGATAAAATGCACGATTACGGTTGAACTTTTCAAAAAGCTCATCAACTCTCATTTCGCTTCCGCCGTTTACATCCCAGGTGTCCGGATTATGACAGTAGGCACATCTCATCGGACAGCCCTGAAAGAAAACAACAAAACGTACACCCGGACCGTCCACGGCTCCGAATGTTTCAATCGAGTGTATTCTTCCTTTTATCTGTGTTTCCGACATCGCGTATTCCTAAAGTTATCTTCTTCTGATGTAATATCTGTAGTAGTCTTCCTGAATCACTTCGTCCGCCCGGTATTCATTCTCTATCCATTCAAGGAAGTTATCGTAATCCTTCATTCTGTAATCATTTCCGAACCATATCGCCACCGCGATCACATCGGGATATTTGTCGGGGTTTTCCTCCCAGTATTTGTTAAGCGAATCAACATAATAAGTGGGCGTGGAGATCGTTGTATAGCTGGCAATATTTACATCCTTATTGAAGTAATAAACCGATGTGATATCCCACACCAGAACATTGTCTCCGTCCTGGATGTGTTTATCCCAGTCTTCCTGTGCTTTCTCGTTAATATAACCCGTCATGTACTCGGTAATTATTCCCTTTGCAGCACCCCTATGGATAAGCTTGTTAGCGCTTAAAATGTTCCAGTTGTAACCGTCGTTTGACGAGTATGTAAAGCCTTTGAAAAAGTTGTTTGAAAGAGCAACGGCAAGTATAGTCAGTACTGCTGTTTTTCTTAACATTTCGCTCTTCTTATCAGCGTGTATAAAGATTGCCAGAAGGGAAATGACCACTCCCGATATGCAGTACGGGATCGATGTGAAGATCGTCAGATTGGTAAGTGCGATAACCGAAACGAATCCGAGCAGATTTATTATCACAAATCGTAAAAGAAGGCGGCTTCTTTCCTCTTTTCTTTGCTTGATCAAAACCACAACTGCAAGCGCAATGATCCAGAAATAATAAGCAAGTTCATAGCTGTACATATATTCGAAAATTCTGAATATGCAGAAGAAAATCTGTGCGAAAGCACCAAGGATAACCGCGATCATCAGAATCATTTCGAATTCGGGTTTTGATGCTTTTGATTTTGTTTTTCCCGCCGAAACCGCATTGGTTATCAAACATACGAGTAAAGAAACAACAACAGCTATTGCGGAAATTATCACAAATGCGATCACGCTAACAAGCATTAATGCTCCCTTGCTCATCTCTTCGTAATCGTGGGAGCCGCATGCCTTCAATGCTTCTTTTACATTCATCAAAATCGCACCCGGAGTCATGTACGAGAATAAGTATCCGAGATATGCAAGTCCGAGTATTAAAATAACAACAGGATAAATGAAAAGAACAGCTTTGGGATTCTTTTTCCTGTCGATCATAAGGAATGCGTAGATAAAAGGAATAATGATGATGCTTGTCGGGTATGAAAGCATCAGGCCGAATGAGCAGAACGCAAGAAAGAAGCTCAGTAATATTATCTTTCCGTCTGCCTTGGATGATCCCGATCGGTTAACATCATCGGAAAGATAATTCATCTTAATTAATGCGATCACGATAAGCGTGATAAACCATGCCATCATGATCGAAAATTCAGGGATCACCCCGTCTTTGGGAAGGATTCCGAAATAGACAAGTCCGAGCAGGAAAGAGATATTCTTCGGGGCATATAATTTCAGTGTTTTATAAAGCCAAAATGCGATAACGCCATGGATCAAAGTGCCGATGATCTTGCACCATAAAACGAGATATGTCGTGCCGCCGGTAACCTTTATGAATATCCATTCGATAAGTGATAAAAGAAATGCGGATGTCTGATGAGGATCCCAGACCTGAGTAAGTAGTTTATCACCGATAAGAAGTCTGTAGGACATCGTCAGAGCATACTCTTCGTCTCTTTGCAATCCTACGAAAATACACTTAATCGCGGCAAGAAAACTTCCTGCCGCGATTACTATGATCGCAATCTTTACAAACGTATCAAATGCATTCTTTTTATTCTGTTCTGACACAAATTTTTCATCCATATCAAAGCAATCATACAAAAGTAAAATAAACCGACTTTTCCAAGAATTATCTTATCATTTTGTACTTCTTAATTCAAGTTAGAGTGACTCATGGAATGTTCTTGAAATAACATCCATCTGCTGCTCTTTTGTAAGCTTGATAAAGTTAACTGCATAACCGGATACACGGATAGTAAGCTGAGGATACTTCTCAGGATTCTCCATTGCATCAAGCAGAGTCTCGCGGTTAAGAACGTTAACGTTCAAATGATGTCCGCCCTTGGTTGCATAACCGTCAATAAGAGAAATGAGGTTCTCGATCTGTGATTCGCTTGCATCGGGTGCAACATAAACTTTATCCACGTCTTCGTTGATGCAGTCATCACCCGCAACTTTATTAACTGTCTCCGATAATGTTGCGGTTGTATCTTCAGGTGCTGCATTTGCCACAACTCCTGCTCCGTCAAGTTTAACGAAGTTATCATCGCCCTTACCCAAAGCGGAAGGAATGATCGAGAATGTATTTGAAATACCATCCTGTGCATCCTTGAAAGGAAGCTTTGCAACTGATGCAAGTGATGCAACGGCACCTGATGAATCTCTTCCATACATAGGGTTGGCACCGGGAGCAAAAGGAGCACCCTTGGGACGTCCGTCGGGTGTGGCACCCGTGTTCTTTCCGTAAACAACATTAGATGTGATCGTAAGAACCGAAGTTGTAGGAAGCGAATTACGATATGTCTGATGTGAACGAACCATGTTCATGAACATTGAAACGATTTCTTTTGCGATCGAATCAACTCTGTCATCGTCGTTTCCGTACTTCGGATAATCTCCTGTGATCTTGAAGTCAACTATGATATCATCGTCATCTCTGATAGGTTCAACTTTCGCATACTTGATAGCGGAAAGCGAGTCTGTAACAACCGACAATCCTGCAATACCCATTGCAAAGAATCTTGTAACATCTCTGTCGTGAAGTGCCATCTGAGCACGTTCATAGTTATATTTATCATGCATGTAATGGATGATGTTAAGCGTATTTACATAGATACCTGCAAGCCACTCCATCATGAATGTGAAGCTGTCCATAACGGTATCGTAGTCAAGAACATCTCCCTGGTAACGACGAAGTGCGATAGGTCCTACCTGCTTCTTCGTTATCTCATCAACACCACCGTTTAATGAGTAAAGCAGACATTTAGCAAGGTTGGCTCTTGCACCGAAGAACTGCATTTCCTTACCGAGTCTCATTGAAGATACGCAGCATGCGATAGCGTAATCATCGCCTCTTGTTACACGCATCAGATCGTCGTTCTCATACTGAATTGCGGAAGTCTTGATCGACATCTTCGCACAGTATTTCTTGAACGGTTCGGGAAGTCTTGTTGACCAGAGAATCGTTAAGTTGGGTTCGGGAGCCGGTCCTAAATTCTCGAGAGTATGAAGGTATCTGTAAGACATCTTCGTAACCATGTGACGTCCGTCGATTCCGACACCGCCGATAGACTCTGTAGCCCAGATGGGATCGCCCGAGAAAAGTTCATTATACTTCGGAGTTCTTGCGAACTTCACAATACGAAGTTTCATGATGAAATGATCTACCATTTCCTGAATCTGACGCTCGGAGAATGTTCCGTTTGCCAGATCTCTCGATGCATAAATGTCAAGGAATG
>JAEEGL012671399.1_pt1 | contig 18275 bp, 17 predicted proteins | sample 9134231 | NCBI WGS metagenome assembly JAEEGL01 (sample SAMN16246548, study PRJNA631951) | gut metagenome | biome: gut microbiome; feature: rumen; material: fiber-attached | host: Bos | place: Iran: Karaj | collected 2018-10 | reverse complement strand
GCATCAAGGTTCGCCAGCCGTTGCAGAAGATTATGGTTCCGTCGGTTTCGGACGACTTTGCAGAGCAAATGGCTAAGGTTGAGCAGATTATCAAGACCGAAACCAACATCAAGGAAATCCAGATTCTCGACGATTCTTCAGATTTCTTGGTAAAGAAGATTAAGGCGAACTTCAAGGTTTTGGGACCGCGTTACGGCAAGATTATGAAGCAGGTTGCAAATGCTATCGCAGAGATGTCGCAGAAGGACATTGCTTCGCTTGAGCGCAATGATAGCTTTACTTTGAATGTTGAAGGACAAGAAGTTGCAATAACAACTGCCGATGTAGAAATCAACTCCGAGGACATTCCGGGATGGCTTGTCGCAAACGAAGGCAAATACACAGTTGCACTCGACATCAATGTAACGCCAGAACTTGTTGAGGAAGGTATTGCCCGCGAATTTGTCAATCGTATCCAGAACATCCGTAAGGACAGCAACTTCGACATTACCGACCGCATCCGCGTGAAGATTCAGTCTGCCGCCGAACTCGACACAGCAATCGACCACTACCGCAATTACATTTGCGGTCAGACGCTTGCAAACTCGATAGAGATTGTTGACAATGTTGAAAACGGAACTGAAATCGATGTCAACGAAGTGAATGTAAATATTTCTGTTGTAAGGGAATAGAAAATAGAACTATAATTCAAAAAATGCCGATGAATTTCTTCTTCGGCATTTTTTTTATTCTCAAAACCTGTAAAAAGAAGATGTTTCCCTGTCGCAATCGGAAAAGCCTAGTCTTCGATTTTTTTTGCTTTTGCGGTTAATAATAAAAATTAGTCCGCATATTTTGCGGTTTGTTGACCGCAAAACGTAAAGCGGCACATTTCTATGCATTGAGCGGAGTCGAAGTCGCAGGTGCAAATCTGTCAAATCTTCAAATCAATCGTAAATCGTACATCTTAAATCGTAAATAATCTTTACATTTGCGAGTAAATTTATTTTTGAATGGAAGAAGAAAAATACATTGTCCGTTACCTAGTCATACGTTTCAGCAGCATAGGTGACATTGTGCTTACTACGCCAGTTGTCAGATGTCTGAAACAACAAGTCGAAAATGCCGAGATTCATTTTCTTACAAAGCCGGCAAATGCAGCAATCCTCGAGCCGAATCCGTATATTGACGAGGTTCACACCTTAAAGGAAACTTATGCAGAAACTATTGACGAGTTGCGCGAAATACCGTTCGACTATGTAATCGACTTGCAGAAAAATCTACGTTCCAAACGCATAATCAACAAGTTGAAGATTTTGGATTTTTCGTTTCCGAAGCTCAACTTTAAGAAGTGGCTGGCAACATCGTTCTTGAAAATCAACAAATTGCCCGACATACATATAGTAGATAGGTATATGACCTCTACACGTCTGTTTGATGTTCACAACGATGGCAAGGGGCTCGACTATTTTATTCCCGAAGCAGAGGAAGTCGATACGAAGCAGGCATTTGGTTTGGAAGCTGGTTCGTATGTAGCATACGCGATAGGAGGTCAGCATGCAACTAAGCGCATGCCCAAGGAGTTGATTTCCAAGTTGTGCGGCAAGTTGAATGCCTTTGTGGTGTTGCTTGGCGGAAATTCGGACGTAGATGCTGCCGAATACATCTGTGCCGAGAATGAAAACTGCATAAATCTGTGCGGAATGTTTTCGCTGTCGCAGTCGGCATCGGTGGTAAGGCAGGCTAAGTATGTCGTTACGCACGACACAGGACTGATGCACATAGCGGCGGCCTTCAAGAAGGACATTGTGTCGATTTGGGGCAACACCATTCCGCAGTTTGGCATGACACCATACATGGCAGGAGAGATGTCGAAGATATTCGAAGTCAAGGATCTGCGTTGCCGTCCGTGCTCAAAATTGGGGTACGAAAAGTGTCCGCGCGGACATTTCCGTTGCATGAACGACCAGAACATTGATGAGATTGTTGAATATTGTAATAGCATTTGAATATGAAATTTCAGTACAGAACGCAGGGAACTTGCTCGGAGATGATTGAGTTTGAGATAGTTGACGGGAAGTTGCATAATGTCCAGTTTTATGGCGGATGCCATGGTAACTTGCAGGGAATTGGCAAGTTGGTGGAGGGCATGGATGCGACGGAAGTAATTTCGAAGCTGAGTGGAATACGTTGTGGATACAAGGATACCTCGTGTCCCGACCAGTTGAGCAAGGCGATAGGTTCGGCTTTGAAAAAAGTTCAATAAAAAACATTGATTAATAATTTTTTGTTTAAATTTGTCGTCGTAGAAATTTTGATTGATTAAAAGCCGATGAGCCTGATGGCATATAACTTGGCAAAAAAAATATGAAGAAAATTTTATTATTTGTTGTGTCATTGCTGATTGCTGCAACTGTTTTTGCACAAGCATTAGAAAAGAACTCAATTCAGAGCTTAGATCAGAGTGCAATGATAGAAAGAGGTTCCCGTGCTGCTGCTGACTGGGGAACGTTTACTAATTTTACTGCTACCGATATGAATGGTGTTACTCACAACATTCAAAATTATTTGGACCATGGAAAATATGTTGTAATCGATTTCTTTTGCGCATGGTGTGGTCCGTGCTGGTCGTTGCATACTAGCGGGAAGTTGGAGCAGTTGTATAACACATACGGACAAGGAGGAACTGGAGAATTTGTTGTGTTGATGATTGAAACTGAGACATCGAATACTGCAGCTCAGATAACAGGAACTCATGTTTCTAATAGTTATTCAGGTGCTTCTCAGGGCGATTTCACTGATCATGGTACAAATCCTATTCCAATTGTTGATGCTACTTCGAATCTAGCATCAAAGGTGTCTTTGTACGAAGGATATGTTCCATCGGTGTATATGTTCTGCCCTTCGGGACGTGTTTGTGATGTACAATCAGCTGTTAAACAGGGTCCTGCAGCTGTATATAGTTTGGCAGGTACTTGTCCGGAAGAAGATGATGCACCTTTGGTTGACATAGTTTCAGACGACCGTGTTATTGTTGGTGAATCTATTCGTATATCATCTGTTGTTACAAGTTTAAGTAATGTTATTTCATACCAGTGGTCGTTTGGCGATGGAACACCGTCTTTGGCAACGTCAACTTATGCAAACGTAACATGGAATACATTGGGTCCACGTACTGTAACCTTGACAGTTACAAACGAGCATGGTTCGACAACTGCAACAAAGGTAATAGATGTATATGATTGCTCTACAGCATCAATTGAATTCCCATTTACAGAAAACTTTGAAAATGGTGTTGGTTGCTGGGATTTCAGAAGCATGAATACATCCAATAATGACGCATTTGGCGTGCTGGAGTATGATGACGGTATGAATGGTGCTGTGTTCAATAGTTTTAATAGCGCAAGCAACTACAACCAGTATATGATTTCTCCTAGACTTGACCATATCGGCGAATTAGCCTTGTCGTTCAGATATAAAAGACTATCAGATTCTGGAACAGAAACATTCTATGTAAAGTATTCTACAACTGATAACCAGACTAGTAGTTTCGTTGCGCTTGGCTCACAGATATCAGTTGGTTCTTCTGCAGGTACTAATTGGCAGACATATAATGGTACGCTTCCTGCAAATGCAAAGTACTTCATGATTAATTACAATTCGAATTATCAGTATTATTTAGTAGTTGATAATATAAATATTACAGAAACTATTCCAAACTATACTGTAACTGCTGTTGCTGACGATGCAGAACACGGAACCGTAACTGGTGCAGGTTCGTATGCATTGTTGTCGGAAGTAACATTGACTGCAACTCCTGCAGATGGATTCATTTTTGAAAAGTGGAATGATAACGATGCTACTAATCCGCGTACGATTACTGTAGTTTCGGATACCGCATTAACTGCATTGTTTGTTGAAACTGCATCAGCAACATCATATACAGTTACTTTGAATCATGATGAAAATGGTAATGTCATTGGTGGTGGAGACTTCGTCGAAGGTGCAAGCGTGCAGATAGAAGCTATTCCGAATACTGGATATCATTTTGTATCATGGAGTGATAACGACACAGTAAATCCAAGGACAATAATTGTTGATTCAGACATAAATCTAACAGCAATATTTGAAATTAATAGTTATAATATATCTGTTGTTTCTGCAAATACAAATCAGGGTACAGTTGCTGGTTCAAATACATATAATTATAATGATGTTGCTGAAATATCTGCAACTCCGGCTGAACATTACCATTTCTTGTACTGGAGTGACGGTAATGACGAAAATCCTAGGTCAATAACTGTTACAGAAGATTTGTCGTTGACAGCTTATTTTACAATTGACCAATATACAGTTACTGTAAATTCAGATAATGCTTCTCAGGGTACAGCTTCTGGTTCAGGACCATATATATATAATTCAAATGCTATTGTATATGCTATCGCAAATCCAGGTTTTGCTTTTACCGAATGGCAGGATCACAATACCGATAATCCAAGAACAATTCATGTAGAATCGGATACTGCACTGACAGCTAGCTTCGGCGAAGCTTATCTTTTGACTGTTGCTTCTTCTGATCTTTCTATGGGTAGAGTTACTGGTGGCGGTTATTATTTACCAGGTTCAGAAGTGCAAATTAGAGCAACTGCTAATTCTCATTATCATTTTGTTTCGTGGAACGATAGTGTAACAACTGCGACAAGAACTATAACTATGGGTGATGAAGATGTGACATATACTGCAACATTTGCACCTGACAGATATACTATTAATGTAGTGTCGGCAAATGAGGACTTTGGTACTGTAAGCGGTGGCGGTGAATATGAATATCTTGAAGAAGTTGAAATCTCTGCTACACCAAACAATGGTTACCTCTTTGTAAAATGGAGCGACAACAATACTGAGGCTACAAGAACAGTTGTTGTGACAGCAAACAAGACATATAGGGCAAACTTCGCAGTCGATCCGGACTATGATAATGCTGTTGACGAAAATATGTTGAATAGCATAGCTGTTTACCCGAATCCGACAACTGGTATTGTAAATATCGAGGCAGAAGGTTTGGCAAAGGTTGTTGTTTTCGATGTAACCGGACGCGAAGTTAAGGCTCTTGGCGCACAAAACACAATCGATATTTCTGATTTGGAAGCTGGTGTTTACTTCTTCTCGATTGAGACAGCAAATGGCACAGCAATGAAGAAACTCGTTAAAGAATAAAATTCGTTTTCATATTGTTAGAGGTCGCAACATTTTTGTTGCGACCTTTTTTGTGTGTGTAACAAACAAAAAAAAGCGCCTCACCGAGACGCTTCTTTTGTGACCCCTAGGCGAATCGAACGCCTATCGTAGGAACCGGAATCCCAAATTTTATCCATTAAACTAAGGGGCCGTATGCGTTTGCAAAGGTAATGCTTTTTTCTGTTGGAGGGAATTTAATGTGAAGAAAAGTTAGAAAGGCGAACGGGCGAAAGGGCTTGCAGGCAGACAGGCTTGCAGTCTAGCGGTCTTCCTGCTTTCCTGCCTTTTGGCCTTTTAGCCTTTCAGCCTTTCAGCCAGCGAAGCTTTCCACCGCCAGTTCGTACGACTTTAGTCCGAAGCCAGTTATCACACCTTTGCATTTCGCTGCAATCACATTTTCGTGACGGAAATTCTCGCGGGCATAAACATTGGAAATATGTACCATAACTACGGGCAGGCTTATTGCTGCGACAGCATCGCGGATGGCGTAGGAACTATGCGAATATGCACCTGCATTGAGGATTATGCCGTTGTAATTTTCTGCGTCGGCTTTGTGAATTTCAGCAACGATTTCGCCTTCGTGATGAGACTGGAAATAATGTATTTCGTGTTCTGGAAATTCCTTCTTCAACGATTCAAGGTATGATTCAAAATCCTCGTGTCCGTAAATTTCTGGTTCTCGACGACCTATGTTTCCAAGGTTAGGACCGTTTATGATTAATAGTTTCATCTGTTTTTATTATTTTTGCAAAGGTAAAACTTATTTGCGAAACATAGAACAATAATGAAACCGCGCGAAACTACACTCAAGGAATACGAGGCGTACATAATGCTTGAACGCTCTCTTTCGGAGAACACGCACATTTCCTATATGCAGGAACTGACCAAACTCGACCAGTACCTTGACAAAATCGGTTTTTCGGGCAATTTCGCCGAGGTCGATACCGATATGCTTCGCGAATATATACGCCATATTGCATCGCAGGACATTGCTGCAACTTCGCAGTCGCACGCCATTTCGGCAATAAAGTCGCTGTATAAGTTTCTGCTCGTTGACGACCAGATTGATGATGACCCGACCGAACTTATTGAAACACCGAAACTTGCCCGTCATTTGCCTACTGTGCTTACTGTTGAGGAAATTGAAGCGATAATTGGTGCAATAGATGTCAGCACCGAACTTGGACACCGCAACAGGGCTATAATCGAAGTGCTGTACGGCTGTGGTTTGCGTGTGTCGGAATTAGTTAGTTTGCGACTGTCCGACTTGTTTTTCGGCGAGGAGTTTATCCGCGTTGTCGGCAAAGGCGACAAACAGAGGCTGGTGCCAATCGGACATAAGGCAATGCAGGAAATCGACAACTATATGAAGTCGTTCCGCAACCACATTGAGCCGCAGAAGGGCAGTGGCGACATTCTTTTCCTTAACCGCAACGGCAAAAAACTTACCCGTGCAATGATTTTTACAATCATAAAGCAGACTTGCAAGGCGGCAGGAATAGAAAAGAATGTTTCTCCGCACACTTTCCGTCATTCGTTTGCAACGCATCTTGTCGAGCGTGGTGCAGACCTTAGGGTTGTGCAGGAAATGCTTGGCCACGAGTCAATTACAACCACAGAAATTTACACTCACATCAATAAGCAGACCTTGCTCGAGGAAATTTTGATGCACCATCCACGAAGTTGAACCATCTTGGCATTAATTTTGAAAACTATTTTTAATTTTGCAGTCTAAATGTTTGTCGTATGAAACGCATTTTTCTGTTGTCGATATTGATGTTGATGCTTTTTGTTTCAAATTCCTTCGCACAGGAGGATGCCGAAGCACAAGAAGCAGAAGTTGTCGATTCTATGCATTTCAAGTATTTCGGTATCAGATATGCATTTGAGGAGAACAAGAAGTCGTTGTATGTTGACATTAACTACAACGAAGAAACGCCGACTCAGGTAAACATAATGCGTCAGATAAAGATTAACGGTAAGTTTTACCCGGTAAAGAGGATAGGAGCAAAGGCATTTTATGGATGTCGCAATATTACCTGCGTTACCATTCCCGACAATGTGGAGATTATCGACAGCAGTGCGTTCCGTTGGTGTGTGAACCTATCGAATTTGGGCATTTCGAGTAACGTGAAGCGTATCGGGCCCGATTGTTTCCGTAATTGCACTAATCTTAGAAACTTTCATTTTCCAAGCAAGCTGACCGTGATAAATCCTGGAGCATTTCGCGCAAGTGGTCTCATGGAGGCTGTTTTGCCCGAAGGTTTGCAGGAAATAGGTGCTTATGCTTTCGAGGGATGCAAGGCGCTTGCTGCGGTGCGTTTCCCAAAGTCGTTGCGAATAGTCGGCAAGGAGGCTTTTGCCAATTGCTGGGCACTGAAGACGGTTTCACTGTACGACAATGTGCGTAGGGTGGAAGAAGGTGCTTTCATGTCGTGCCGAAGCCTTGTAACAGTAATATTTACAAAGGTGCAGGAGTCGTATGTGAAGACGATAGTCTCGCGAAATGCATTTGCCGAGTGCCGTTCGCTGACGACAGTAGCTTGCAATACCAGTCGCACTGGCAATGTAAAGGATGTATTGTTCCACGAGGAGTCGTTTGCCGACTGCAAGTTCAATATCGACAATGTTTTGTATGGAGGCAAGCCGGTTTCGGATCCGAGTGTGGCTAAACGCAAGAAGGGAGAAGCCGAATTCGAGGAAGAGGAAGTTTCTGTGAATGTTGACAATGCAACACGTCTTCGTACCAGCGAGACTGTAGCTCGAGCTCGCAAGGATATCGGTGTGAGAAAGAATACAAAGAAGAAAAAGAAATAATATTTATCGCTTTGGAAACTGTAATTAATTGGCTTAACGAACACATGCTGCCTTGTGCATACAAGCAGTTGTTTGGGATTAGTTGCCCGATGTGCGGTTTCCAGCGTTCGCTGATATCATTGTTGCGTGGCGATGTATGGGGGTGCATAGTTCAGTTTCCTCCTATCGTGGTATGGGTTCTTACGATAATAGCATGTATAGTATTGTTTGCTAAGCATTTGATGACCAAAAAGGTAGCATGGATAATCGTAATTGTAAACCTTGCTGCGTTTGCTTTCAACTGGGTATATCAGAATGTAATGTTCTAATATCAAATGAATATGGTAGAAAAAATGTTGCTAGTTAGTTTCTAATTCATATATTTGTGACATCAATAAAACGTTTAATAATATGACAGATCAGTTTCAAAAACAAAATGCTCCATATGCAGTAGCTGCAATGGTACTTGGTATTTGCTCCATAGTGTTTGGATGCTTGTTTGTAGGTTTAATTTGCGGTATAATAGGACTTGTGCTTGCAAAGAAAGGCAATGATGCTTATAATACAAATCCTGAAATGTATACAGGTAGAGGAATGCTAATCGCTGGAAAGATAACGTCGATTGTCGGCATCGTCTTCAGTGTAATACATATATTATACTGGATTGTTTGGGTGTTAATATTAGGTGCTTTTTGTATAGGAATGTGCGGTTCTGCAATGTAAAGTTTCAATATACAGCTAGCAGTAGTCATATACAATAGACGCATCTGGATGTTATGTCCTGAAAGTTATGCTTTTACCGAGTATAAAAAAATGGTTATTAATAAGTTTTTCCTGTGTTAAAATTTTTGAAAAAAAATTATTGCCATATATTTTAAAATACATACTTTTGTAAAGTAAAATTTAAAAATTAATAATATGACTGATCAAGTTCAAAAACAGAATGCACCGTATGCAGTAGCTGCATTGGTATTGGGTATTTGCTCCATCGTATTTGGATGCTTTTTTGTAGGTTTAATTTGCGGTATAGTAGGTCTTGTACTTGCTAAGAAAGGTTATGAAGCTTACAATGCAGCTCCAGATCAGTACGCTGGTGAAGGTATGCTTAAGGCTGGTAAGATAACATCAATCATTGGTATTATCTTCGGTGCTTTGTACATTGTATACTACATTATCGTTGTTGCAATAATTGGTGCAGCATACGGTAGCTTGTTCGCAATGTTAGGCTAAACCACCTATTAAAAACAAAAAAAGCCCAGAATTTTCTGGGCTTTTTTGTTATCTGTTAATCAACATATCCGATTAGTTCCTTCATGAGTTCTGCCTTTTCGTGGTAGCCGATTATGCGCTTCACTTCCTTGCCGTCTTCGAAAAGAATCATGCATGGGATAGAACGTATGTTGTATCGGCTCGACAGGTTAGGGCATTTGTCGGTATCAACTGTTCCGACAACAATTTTGCCAACGTTTTCCTTTGCTACTTCGGCAAGAACTGGCTTCTGCATCTTGCATGGTCCGCACCAGGTTGCAAAAAAGTCAACAAGCACAACGCCCTTGGCAACAATCTTGCTGAAATTCTTTTCATCGATGTTTACAACCTCGCCCTTTTCCGCTTTTTCGATTTCGGCATTTGCTTCTTCCGTCATCAGGTCGTTAGCAAGTTCCTCAATTTCCTTCGGAGTATTGTTCTGTGCGACAACTTCCTTGTCCTTTACCTCGGTTTCGTTGTTTGCCTGAGTCTGGTTGCATGATACCATGGCTGTTAGTCCCAAAGCAAAACTGATTGCTAAAAAAATGTTCTTTTTCATAATCATATAATTTTCGTTAGTACCTTTATTTAATTCTCTCTGATATTTTTGACAATATGGTTTCGGCAACCGGTTCACACTCAATGTATTCGTTGTTTCGGTGAAACCAAGTTATCTGACGGCGGGCATATCGGCGCGAGTTGCGTTTTATGAGTTCTATTGCTTCGTCGAGGCTTGTTTTGCCGTCGAAATGGTCGAAAAGTTCGGTGTAGCCGATAGTCTTGAGGGCAACCATGTCGCGATATTGCATCAGCGAGCGTGCTTCATCAACAAGTCCGCGCTCAACCATTATGTCCACACGGCGGTTTATCCTATCGTACAGAACATTACGGTCGGTGTTGACCAAAATTTTGATGGGCGTGAAATTGCGTTTCTGCCTGATGTTGGTTCTGAACTGCGAAAATGGTTTGCCTGTTTGCCGTGTCATCTCGATGCCTCGCATTATTCGCTGTGGATTTTTGAGGTCAACTGTGGCATAGTATTCGGGGTCGATGCGTTGCAGTTCGAAACGTAGTGCTTCGATTCCCTTTTCCTTGTATAAGTCGATGACTTCCTGTCGGATTACAGGGTCGGGGTCGGGCATAAGGTCGATTCCGTTGCATACAGCATCGATGTAAAGTCCAGAGCCACCGCACATTACTGCAATGTCGTGAGTTTTGTAATATTCGTTGAGCAGTTTTATGGCGTCGTCTTCGTACTGCCAGATGCTATAACGTTCGCTTATCGAAACATTGTCGATGAAATGGTGCTTTACCATTTTCATCTGTTCTGCGGTAGGCTTGGCGACACCAATTCCCAGTTCGCGATAGAACTGTCGTGAGTCGCACGACAATATTTCGGAGTTGAAATGCTTGGCAATACCTATGCTAAGGTCGGTTTTCCCAACTCCTGTCGGACCTGCTATTATAATAAGGTATTTTGCCAAGTGTATACGATTTTAGTAATTGTAGTCGTCGTTGTATCCGCCGCCGAATTCATCGTATCCGTCTTCGAATTCGTTGTCGTAGTACGGATTTTCCTCCTCTTCGTCAAAATCGTCGAAACTTTCGAGATTCTCTTCGCCACCGAATTCTTCTTCAATGTCTTCGAGTTCCAGCTGCTTCGGGGGCAAACCTTCGGCTAATGTGCATTTGGGGAATTTTGTCTTTTCATCCTTCTTGGTATAGTTGCGTACATCGACAACCTCAACAAAAAAGCTGTTTTCGCCAAGTAAGTCATATAGATACAGATATTTCTGTCCTTTTTCGGGCTTTACGAAATTCAAAGGAGTGTCTTCCATCAGACGGCAGTCCTGCTGTGTCTTTTCGTCCATGCGTTCGAGCAGGATTTCATTTTCAGGCTCGTCGCTTACTTCCCAGTTTTCATCGGCAATATAGAACATTGTGATAAGCGATGGGTCGTACTTGCAAGCCTTTTGTATTGCTACGTGAAGGTCCTTGAATGTAGAGTCGTCCTTCATTTCTATTTCCCTTACGAATTCGAGATCGTCAGAGATTTTGTATTTTATTACTTTTTGCATAGTCCTGTTATGAATTTTATCGTGTCAATATTATCTGCAAAGTTATAAATATTTGGCATTTGTGTTTCACCAAAATTAATGCAATTTTCTAAAATCTTGTTTTTCGACACTACGCATTGGATATTGTCTGATTGCAGGGCGAGATCTTCTGCCAGTTTGTTTATGTCGCTGTAGTATTCGAAATGCACTACGCCGATGGGAGAGTTGAGGTCTTTTTTCTCTGTCAGCAGCAGGTGTCCGAAATTGACATGCTCTATCTTGTTCATTCCCATTACCGCGTACTGGTAGCTGTAGTTGTTATTGTACTTGTTGTGGTTTATGATGTTGGCATATTTTTGGAAAGCTTCACCCATTTTGTTGAAGTCGTAACCTTCTGGCAGATAGAATTTTGATACGCTACGGCAACCAAGACCGAAATACATGAAAACATCGTCGGCGAGAGCTTCGAGCTGTTCTGCGGTTTCGGTGCCGTCGAGTATGGCGACCGAATTGCGGTTGTGGCGCAGAATCTTGTCGTACTTGCCGAAATAGTATTCGAAGTAGCGGTTGGTGTTGTTGCTGCCTGTTGCGATTACGGCGTCGAATTCGGGCAGTCTTTCTTCGGTATAGGTTATGCGGTCGGATAGTTCTGGCGATTTTGCCTTAATCTGGTCGATTGCCCATTTCATTAGCACATTGTCCTTGCTCGACAATTTTGCGACAATCTTCACACCGCAGAGGAATGCACAGACGAAATCGTGGAAACCTACCATCGGAATATTGCCGGCCATCACTATCGCCACGCGGAAATTCGACAATTTCTCATCTATTTGGTATTTCGAGCAAAAATCTGTCAGTGATTTCCTGTCGAGTTGCGAATGCCAGTTTTGCAAGCAAAATCTCACATTCTCCTCGGTGAACCAAGGATTGTAGACCTTTATCTTTTCGAATCCAGGAAAACCTTCTACTTCCTTGCCATTGCAGATGTCAGCAAGGTCGTCGCCGAAAGATGCGAGGATTTCTATTCTGTCGTTTAGTGTCATTTCTTTTTATTTGAGGATTTGAAGATTTGAAAAGTAGAGGTTGTTGCTCGCAACGCCTCTACATACTTTCAACTCTTAACTCTTAACTTTCATCTAGTATCCCATTTGGTTCCAGCCTCCATCAATGTGCATGAGTTCGTCGGGACTGAGTACATTCACAACAACAATTGCGATTGTAAAGATTATAAGTCCAAGAACAAGGCCGATAATTGCGCAGGTTTTTCCCGATCTTACCTTGCCGAACGAGTTCTCGTCGTAGAGTTCTCTGTTTGCATTGAATTCTTTTTTGCTTTTTGCTGCGAACACCAATGCCAGAATGGCGAAAATTATTCCCAAGATTCCGCTGCAACAGCAGAATGTGAATATCGATATGATACCGAAGGTTAGAACTAGATTTGCGTGTGGTGCGCTCATTTTCATTCCGTTATAGTTTCTTGTGGCATTGTTTTCGTTTGTAGTTTGTTCGTTGCCCGTGTAGTTGTTGCTATTTTCGAATGCAGTTTCCATGTTATATGAATTTAAATATGTAGTTTATCAATATTATTGCCACGTTGGCTACGAAAAAGTATTTCAGTACTTTTTGCCATACTGCCGAATTGACTTTAAGGTTTATTACTAAAACCACCAGCATCAGCAGCATTGGAATCAGTGGCGGGTAAAGTTTTATGCTCTCGACTAGGTTGCCTCTCAACAATTCTATTATCGACCGTTGCATTCCGCATCCGGGACATTCCATGCCGAAAAAGTATTTTGTCGGGCAGGGCAGAAGGTGATGTTCGAGCCAGTCGAGAAACATAGTGCTGCTTTATTATTTTGCTTCGTATGCTTCCTGTATGGCCTTATAGAGTTCGGGCAGCCTTTTCGAGAGAGCTACAGGACGGTTGTTTTCGATGAAGCAGTGTGTACTTTGTGCGGTGCAGACGATTTTTTCGCCCACGCGCATTGTGTAAGCAAAGTCAAACTTTATCTCGCTCATCTTACTTACAGATACTTCTATTTCGATAATGTCCTTGAACGTCGTCGGGTTTTTGTAGTTGCATGCGATTGCAAGTACTGGCGAGAAAACTCCCTCAGCTTCAACTCTTTCGAAACCATAACCAATCTGGTCGAGCCAGTCGACGCGGGCTTCTTCCATGAACTTTACATAGTTTGAATGATGGGTGATACCCATTTTGTCGCATTCGTGATACTTTACTTCGTGCTTATAAGTGTGCATAGTTCTTATTTTTGTAAATCAGATTGCAAAGATAGGGTATTTCGGATAATTTACAAGTCTTGTGCTTCGGTGTCGATTGGCAGTTCTTGTATTTCAACGCTTTCTGCGTTCTGTGTCAATGATTTGGGCTCACGTGATTTGATGCGTTTTGTTGTGTTTACGCCCATATTTCGCAGCGAATCCATCTGCTTTAACAGATTGGCGTTTCCTGTCTGAAGCTGACCCATGGCCTTGTCGTATGTGCGTTTTACCGTATCGAGCTGATTGCCAAGCGTGTTGTAGTTGTCGGCAAATGTTACGAACTTATCGTACATGTTGTTGGCGGCATTGATTATGTTCTGGCAGTTGTCTTCCTGACGGCTGTTGTGCCAGGTTTGCAGTACAAGATGCAACGCAAGCATTAGGTTTGTCGGATTCAGTATTATCACGCCCATGCGGAATGCTTCCATCGAAAGGCTTGATTTGTAGTTTGTTGCGAGAATGTATGAGCCTTCGTTTGGAATAAACATCATAACGTATTTTATCGAATTCTCAACGTATTTTGGATAGTTTTTGGCAGCCAGTTCCTTGACGTGGTTGAATACAGATTCGTAGTTGGCCTTTATTGCCGCTTTGCGTTCTTCCTCGTTTTCGGCTCCGTTGTAATCGGAATATGCTGTAAGTGAGACTTTTGAGTCGATAATTATGCGGCTGCCGTCGGCGCAGTTTACCACAACGTCGGGGCGAAGTTCGTTACCTTTTTCGCCCTTGAAGCTTTCCTGGCACGAGAATTCGATTCCTTCACGCAATCCGCTGCTCGACAATATGTTGGCAAGAACTTGCTCGCCCCAGTCGCCATGTACTTTTCCGCGGTTCTTTAGCGCGTCGGCCAGATTGTCGGCGTTTTTGCCTATGGCTTGCGACTGTTCAATCATGTTTTTGAGTGCGCCTTCGAGCGACGAAATGTTCTTGTCGTTTGCCGATTTTGCTTCGGAGAGCTGTTTGCGCATGTTTTCCAGTTCGTTGCGCAATGGCGTTACAATGTTGCCCATATTTTCGGAATTGGCCTTTGCAAATTCTTCCTGACGTTGCTGGAGCATGGTGCGCGAGGTGTTTTCGAACTGCTGCCGCAGAAGTTCCATTTGCTGTTTCTGTTGTTCTTCGCGTTCGGCTTTCAGTTGTTCGTTTTTATTGTTTTGTTCCTCAAGACGAGTGTTAGCTTCTTGCAGACTTATTTTCAGATTGGTGTTTTCGGATTGCAACGACTGTTTCTCGTCTTTCAGACTGTTGTTTTCGTTGGTGAGGTCGCTTATACGGCGGTTTGTGTTGTTGAGTTCTGTCTCAAGGCGCGAGTGTTCGGCTGCGGCGTTTGCCGACATTAGTTCCTTGGTTTGCTCAAGCTGCTGTTGTGCATTACGTTTCGATAATACTATTATTATTGCTGCGGCTATGCCTGCAATCACAATTCCGATAATGATACCTATTAACATATACAAACTAATTTGCTACAAAGATAAGGAAAGATTCGAATATTTGGAAATTTGAATATTTGAAAATTTGTCAAGCTGTTGAAAATGTTTAGTTTTTTTAGTGAAGATGACTATTTGTGTCTCCTATGCGAGAACTTTTCTTTTTTTATGCCTAAAACATTTTTTTTGTCCTTGTTTTATATTATTTTTGTGACTTAAATTTTGTAAATTGGCCATATTATGTCCTTAGTTGATGAGATTATCGGAGAAGAAGATGTGAAAACATTTTACATTCTCAAAAATTTGCAATGCAAGGGGTGGAATGACCGTTCTGTTATGAGAACAGAATATCCTATTACCGATGGGCGTATTGTCGTATCGAATGGCACTACTCCTAAAAGAGAAAGCGCCAAGCGTGCCGATTATGCTCTTCTTCACAATGGAAATCCAATTGCTATTGTGGAAGCAAAAAAGAGCGATGTTCATCTTTCGACAGGAATACAGCAGGCACTGAAATATGGTAATATGCTCGATGTACCTTTCGTATATTGCTGCAATGGTTCTGCATTCTACGAGCACGACAGACTGACAGGAAAAGAACGTGAAATTCCGCTTGATCAATTTCCAACAAAAGATGAACTTCTGGAAAGAATACGCAGTTACCACAATTACACTCCCGAACAGCTGAAAATTGTAGAACAGCCATATTACTGGGAAAGTGGAATGTATCCGCCGAGATACTATCAGCGCCGTGCTATTAATGAAACTCTTAAGCATGTTGCGCAGGGCGATAAAAGAATGTTGCTCGTGATGGCAACTGGAACAGGAAAAACATTGACGGCTTTTCATATAATCCATTGTTTGAGAAAATCTGGTGCAGTAAAGAAAATATTGTACCTTGCCGACCGTAATGCGCTTATCGACCAGTCTGTAAAACAGGACTTCAGACCATTTGGAAAGGATATGGTTAAGCTTACGGGCAGAAATATGACTACTTCTGCTGAAATATATCTCGGTTTGTATCATCAGTTTTATGATTATCGCCGAGCAGATGATAATCAGCCATATATGGAGTATGATAAAAATTATTTCGATTTCATAATTATTGACGAGTGTCACCGAGGAAGCGCAAAGGCGGATAGCGAATGGCACAAGATTCTGGAATATTTTTCAGATGCCATACAACTTGGTTTGACAGCAACGCCTCGGCAAGACGATAATGTAGAAAACGACAATGCTGCTTATTTTGGCGAACCTATATATAATTATTCGCTGAAGCAAGGCATTGAGGATGGTTTCCTTGCTCCATACATGACAACTCGTATTTCCATAAATGTTGACCAGACTGGCTATCAGCCAGAAGAAGGCGAAATAGATAACAATGGTTTGCTGATGGAGAGTGAAACTGTATTTGAACGTTCTTCATTTGGTGTTGATTTGCATATTGATGACCGTGATATGATTGTGGCAAAATATGTTACCGACAAACTTCACGATATTGGCAGAATGACCAAGACCATAGTATTCTGCAACAGTGAAGAACAGGCAGGAAGAATTCGAGATATGCTTGTTGAGCTGAATAGGGATATGGTGCAGGTTGACGACCGCTATGTTATGAGGATTACAAGTTCCGACGCTTACGGAAAAAAGCAGTTGGAAAACTTTATAGATGTAAATGAGCATTTCCCTGTTATCGCAACAACTGTTGATTTGCTTTCTACTGGTGTGGATTGCAAGACATGTGGGCTTATCGTGATAAACCAGAATATTTCTAGTCTTGCGCGGTTCAAGCAGATTATTGGACGAGGCACACGCTTGCGCGAGGATAAGAATAAACTATACTTCCATATCCTTGATTTCTATGATGCTACATTGCATTTCAACGATCCTGATTTCGATGGAGAGGAAATTCTTGTTCCGCCACCGGGAGGCGGAGGAACAGGAGGTGGAAGTCGTACAGGAGGTGGAGAAACAACAGGACCTACACCACCACCGCCACCACCGCAGAAAAAATATCATGTAAAGGGCCGTGATGTGCAAATTGTTGGAGAACAAGTCTTGTATTTGGGCAAGGACGGCAAGCCAATTACGGAAAACTACACCGTTTATGCTCGCCGAAATATTCTCGGAACTTTTGCTTCGCTTGAGGATTTTGTAAAGAATTGGAACAGCGAGCAGCGAAAGTCGGCAATTGTCGAGATTCTTGAGGAAAACGGAGTTATGATAGACGCTGTCCGTGAAGTTTGCCCGGAACTCGCCAACACCGATGTTTTTGATATCGTATGCAATTTGGCATTTGGCAAGCAGAATCCGCCAACCCGTGCCGAACGTGCCGAAAAGGTGAGAAGAAGCAAGTTTTTCAGCAAGTACCAAGGTGTAGCAAAGCAAATTATCGAGGTTTTGCTCGACAAATATGCACAAAATGGTATAGTTGAATTTGAAAAACGAACAATTCTATCACAGGATCCTTTTACGCAGATTGGTACGCCCAAGGCAATAATCAGGGAACTTGGTAATATAGATGAATACGAGAAACTTATTACAGAAATTGAACACGAACTATATAATATAGCATAAATGGCATTGAATTTAGGTACATTACGCAATATGATGCGTAACGACAATGGTATTGCAACCGATGTCGTAAGACTGGAACAGATTGTTTGGTTGATTTTTTTGAAAATATACGACAGCCAGGAGGAAAATTTGGAATTGACATATCCGAATTTCCGTTCTATAATTCCCGACAAGTACAAGTGGCGCAATTGGGCAGTAGATAAAAAGAACAATTCAACACTGACTGGCGACGACCTTTTGGAGTTTGTAAACAATATGTTTCGCGAACTTGCCTCGCTGCCTGTAAACGAGGATACGCCTTTGGGACAGGTGCGCGTGCGTGATGTTTTTAGGTCGGGTATCAACAACTATTCGAAGAACGGACATATTCTGCGCGATGTCATTAATTATATCGACGCAAATGTAGATGTTGATGATGCCAAGAATCGTCATGCATTTGGCGAGATATACGAGGAAATGCTCCGATTGTTGCAGGCTGCAGGTTCGGCTGGCGAATTTTACACGCCCCGTGCTCTTACAGATTTTATAATCGACAGGCTGAATCCGAAATTGGGCGAGCGTTTTGCCGATTTTACTTCGGGTACAGGAGGTTTCCTTACTTCTACACTAAACCACATACGCAAGGAAAGTTTGGACAACGATAAAAAGCGCGAACAATACCGTAATGCAGTTT
>JAEEGL010656006.1_pt1 | contig 18275 bp, 16 predicted proteins | sample 9134231 | NCBI WGS metagenome assembly JAEEGL01 (sample SAMN16246548, study PRJNA631951) | gut metagenome | biome: gut microbiome; feature: rumen; material: fiber-attached | host: Bos | place: Iran: Karaj | collected 2018-10 | reverse complement strand
TTCACATCCCCATAAAGCAGCCTTGTAAAGCAACAGATTGGATGGTGCCAAGTTACGATATTCAATCATCGATCCCGACAAGTGATAATGCATCTGCTTGTTACCATATAGCATAATGCTCATGGCAATAATCTCACCATTAAGTACAGCATAGAACATTTCGTAGTTATCATGCATGTCGTTATGAATGGATTCATAGAATTGATCCTCAAAATAATAATACTCCTCGGCATTGTCCTTATCCATTGTTGCATTATAGATACGACGGAAATCATTGAACAATTTCAAGTCCTTACCATGACATATCTCTATTCCGTTCTTCTCAGCCTTGCGAATCATATTGCGGTTCTTGCTAATGATGTTCTCCCAGATTACTTCTGGTGAAGTTAAATCAAAAGCAATAGTTTTGCCCAAGTCAATTACATTCGATATATCTTTCATGGGGCCTGCATTCTTCAGCATAGGATGATAGCGAACAAAGTTATCCACTATGTTCTCTTCTTTCATCTTAGCAACAAATGCGGCCCAGAATACTTTACGGTTTTCTTCCGTTGTATTTCCTTCAAACAGCACGCCTCCATAACCGTATGGTGTTACAGAGTCATATACTCCTGGCAATGCTGTCAGACGACGCATATAAACATAGATAGCCCTTAGTCCATTATCCTCATAATATAACAGATATGGATCTCCATCTCCGTGTATATGGAATGCTTTTACATAACCACTAAGGTAGTAAACATCCCATTCAGCAAAGCTCTTAACACATGCGTTCCACTGCTCTGCCTCAGAAAGATTGAATAACTTTATCATTTTGTTTCTTCTATTACTTTATTCAGAATGCCAGCCAGTTGCCTAACATCCTCTTCTGTATATCTTCCGTCACAATGGATAGAAAGCATTCTTTCGCTGAAATCCTTTGAATTCTCAGATGCACTAACAGGCACAGACCATAAAATAGCAGGATAAACACAAGCTTCAATTAGACGCTTTCTTAGCTCATCCCTTTGTGCCTTAGATTTCATCAAGAGAGTCAAAGAGAATGCAGTACAGGTTTCATCTTCTGGTATCATTACCATACAAGAATCTTGATTAACAAGACTCTTTAACAGCATCCAGTTTTTACGCTTGACACCTTGCCATAGGTTTATATCAAGCTGCTTGGAAACCACCTCACGGCTCCTGTTGTCTATTATAGCAGGCTCCGCCCTATCAAAGAACGCTTCTGTTTCCGTATAACGTTTACGGAATTCATCCTTGCTCACTTTTTCCTCTTTAAGGTAGGCTGTCTTCATCTCCATTCCTTCCCAGCGGATGCCAGCTATCTTTTCGTTTTCCTCTGACGCTTTCAGTTCAATTGTGAGCAGATGCCCCTTAGGCGACCACATCATACCTCCTTCAGGAAGCGGCAATATCTTTCTGATGGAAGAAACGCACCAATCAGCATCACTATAAAGAGCCCAATGCCCAAATGGGTCGTGTGAATGATCTTCGATAACAGGACAAGGTACATTCTTATTACTCCTCTGCCCTCTCATCCCCAAATAATTCATTCGTAGTAACACGTCCCCCTTTTCAAAGGGCAGTTTTTCTACTTTCCCTTCGAAAGCAGGATTATCTTCATAGAACTCCACTTCTATGCCCGTCTGCTCTTTGATGGTATCAATTACCTCATAACAGAAATAATCAGGCATCCAAATACGTTTCCAGCCATACTGCCGTATCAGCACAACGATGCACTGTCTGCCATCTGCCAATAATGTTGCACCACGGAACACATCCGTTAGATGTGCTCTACCGGAATTGTATGTATCAATAAAATGAAAATCAGAACCAAATTCTCTCATTATTCTTCTCGCAATCCCATATCCTTTAGACGTTGTGTGAATCCTAAATCATCAACCTCGTCATTATTACCAGAACCTACACCAATATCTTCCCTCTTCAAGACATTGGCTATCGTCATAAACAATATCTTCATGTCAACCATAAAACTAATATGATCGACATACCAAACATCAAGCTCAAATTTTTTACTATAAGTACACAAGTTTCTTCCATGAACCTGCGCCCAACCAGATATGCCAGGTCTTACTTCGTGACGACGAGCTTGAGTATCATCATACAGCTTGAGGAAATTAACATACAATGGGCGTGGGCCAATAAAACTCATATCACCTTTTAACACATTAATAAGCTGCGGTAGCTCATCAATACTTGTGGAGCGAACAAATTTACCTACCTTTGTTAATCTCACCTCATCTGGCAACAGGTTACCATCTGCATCCCTTTCATCTGTCATGGTCTTATACTTAATCACCTTAAATATCTTCCCATTCTTTCCTGGGCGAGGCATACAGAAAAATGCGCCAGCCCCTTTGTTGGCAAAATGTAACCAAATGGTAATTACCAATAAGATAGGGCTGATACATATTAGTGCAATCAGTGCAACCAAAAAATCAAAGAATCGTTTAAAAAAATGTTTATACATGTATTTATACTATCTGATAAATATATTATTACTCATAATTTCGTCATAAAAATCGAGAAGACAGCTACGAACATATCCTTGTTCAAATCGAGATTCAATCATAGGTCGTGCATTGGTTGCCATATTGGTACATGCCTCTCTGTCTTCAATCATATTACTCATGGCATTGTATAATGCTTTGGAGTCTTTTGAGGGAATTATAACCCCATTTTCTCCATTCTTAATTATTTCACGTGACCCATTAATATCAGTAACAATCGATGGGAGCCCCATTGCTCCCGCTTCCATTACCGTATTAGGGAATCCTTCACGATAACTTGGAAATACGAAACAATCACTTGCTGCATAATAAGCCAAAAGTTCGTCACCATATTTAGGTCCAACAGCTTGTATCTGCGGAATTGACTTAATACGTTCAATTGTTAATTCGGATACCGGATCAATATCTTGTTCATAATTCCCTACAAGAAACAATCTAACGTTCTTATTGTCATTAACAAGACTGGAAAATGCCTCCATAAGTTCATCCAAACCTTTATCCCGAACAATACGTCCAACAAAAATGAAGGTAAAAACATCTGGATCCTTAATAGAATTAGATATCGAAATAACTTCTGGGCGCCTGCTAAAACGCGACATATCAACTCCACGTACATTTCCATATCCAAGCACCTTCATGGGCTTTTTTGTTATATGATTTTGTAGATCATTCATAACACCTTGCCCTTCTGGTATCACATGAGTAGCACATGCGCATGTTATCCAATCCGTCGCCATTAGTATTTTTCGAGTCAAGCCCATCGCTGTAGGCCAAACAAGGCCTGTAAAAGTATGTACCCTTCTAGGCACTCTTGTAATCCATGCTGCTAACATACAAAGCAATCCTGCTTTTGGAGTCATAGAATGAACCATGGAGGGTTTCTCCTTTTTAAAAACTCTTATTAGTCTAAATAAAGAAATAAAATCTCTTATCAAAGAGACGCGTCTCTTCATAGGAAGTTCGATAGTCTTGATTCCTCTATCTCGCAATTTTTGAAGCTCTTTACCAGGAGAAGAAAGAGCTATGACATTATAGCCCCTAGCTTCCATATCAGGAATCATTGCATCAAAAAACTCTATCGATTCAGAGACAGTAACTGCTCGTATTATTGATTTATTCCGCATTATATGAATTCTATATCCATCACTTCTCTATTCTAATTTACAGCCCCATAAAGTCAGGCTCCTTTTATAGAACATAACAAGTCTTCTGAGGTCAATTGCATAGGTTCTGGGATTGGTTCTCTTTTACGCATATTTATCATAACATCTAACCGACCGAACATAGCAAATATGGCACATAAAAATATCTTAACAAAAGATGCAAGCATTTTTTTAAAGCACCATAATAATGACTTGTTATAATTCTTGTATCTAAGTGCAATCTTTATTATAGTTATTTGTGACAGGGAATATTTTTTAAATGTTGGCACCCCAAATTCTCTATAAAACAACAGAGGTTTTTCTATAGCATAAAAGTTGCTATTACTAACTGTTCTTTGCCATAATTCTGTATCTTCTGCCCTTAAAGCCCAACTTTCATAACGATGGGCTCTAAACCATTCAATTTTTCCCATTACGGTAGGATGAGTAAAATCAGTAACCTCACCATGCTCATAACCAGACCCAATTATACTGTTTTTACTGTTAATTGTCATAATTGATGTCCCCAAAACATCAACTCGCGAATTACACAAAAGATATTGAACTTGACTCTCTATTCTGGTTATGTACATGATATCATCTGCATCCATTCTAGCATAAAAAAGCCCGTTTGCAAGATCTACAGACTGATTAAGTCTAAAAATAAGCCCCCTGTTTGAACCATCTGAAACTACCTTTATTCTATTATCCGAAAGCTCAAATTCTTTACATATATCTAACGAACTATCTGTACTTCCGTCTTCCATCAACAACAATTCCCAGTTATTATACGTCTGATTTATAACAGATTGAATGGCAAAACGCAAGTAATCCTCTGCATTATAGATTGGTATTGCTATAGTTACTAATGGATTCATGTTATATAATAATATATTTTAGAAAACCTATGCAATTATGAGTTTTATAATATCATTATCTCATATATATATCAAGCAATTTATCTGCTGTTGCTTGAGCGTCATATCCCTTTAGAGTGATTTTTTCTTGAATCTGTTTAGTATCAATGACACTATATTTTCGTGCCTCTAAAAGGGTATCTGCCCACTTTTCTGGGGCATCCGCAAGTGAACACTTTAAGATTAACCCAAGCCCCATATCTATCTCGTCGGTGATGTTATCTGTAATGACGCAAGGAGTCCCAGCCGCCTGCGCCTCAACCAATGTAACAGGGTTCCCCTCAAAAAAACTTGGCATTAAAAACGCATCAAAAACATGCATTAGATTGTTAATATCACTTCGTTGGCCAGTACAAATCACCTCGTTCTGCAAATTGTAATCAATGATTAACTCCTCTATTGTTGACTTAAGCTCACCATCGCCGACCAAAAGCATCTTAAACTTTATTCCTCTCTGTTTTAATGACAGCGCAACCTTAACCATAAAATCATGGTTTTTAACTGTATAAAAACGAGCCACGGATCCTATTACAAGATTATCCTTAAGGTCATATTCTTGAATAATTGTATCACAAGCATTACTATCTTTATAACAGAATATATTAAGATCTATACCATTTTTAAGTATTATTCCATTACTCTTAAATTTTTCTCCAAATAAGAATACTCCTGCATCCTCTCCGCATGCGCACATAACCTGCGTATACTTGCGTATAATTTTTAATGAGAGCCATTCATATAATTTTACAGGTACACTTGTTACCACTCTATTTTTTGTGTTATGAGAATGTGAAATCCTTAACATTTCTGGGAAAGATTTAGAAGCCAGCATCGCATAACAAATATTAAAAAGTGTCTGCGCATGTATAACCTTGTATGGGCCATACTCATTAATTACTCTTTTTATTATGAATATACTTTTAATTCCCTTAATACCAGTTTGACAGTTCGCATGGATCACACGTCCTCCTAGGCTTAGTATTTCATCTTCATAATCCTGTTTTTGGTCTTCATAAACTAGAAAATCAAATTGGACCTTCGTTTTATCTATCTTACGATAAACGTTCATAATAAAGGTCTCTGCTCCTCTCCGGTGCATACAGCCCACCACCTGTAAAACTCGTATCATAAATAATTAATATTTAATCAGATTACTTTACTCTCAGCGTTCTTTTGCAATAAAGTATCAGCGGTAATATTATATAATAAATAGTACGTACAATATCTACAGTTTGTGCTCTTGGCAAGCCCAAAGAATCATTGAAAAATATTAAAATTGCAGCAACAATCACATAATCTCCAGAGCTTATGGCTTTATCCAAATACCCAAATACACGGGCAAAAACAAAACCAAGCAAATAAATCATTACAAAACAAAGATAACCAAAGTTAATGTATGCTTCCGCAAACATTGAGAAACCGGTTCCATATGTCAGCCCAAGTTTGTTTGGAAGCCATTTTGCTAAACCTGCTTCTTTAACAGCTGGATGTACCTTCCAGAAACCAAGATTTGGAACAATCGTCGTTAATGAATATAAATACGATTTACCATATCTGTATGGCTCCGTAGAGGGCACTAACCACATAGTCGCTATCAAACAGGATTGAGAACCGCCCATTTCGGCTATAGCTGAAACAAAAGCATTACTGCTATAATCTGTATCATGTAAAGAAAGTGTCCTATCAGAACCAGTTCTCGAGTTCGCTATATACGAAAGAAGAGGCATAAGAAGAATAAAAGAAGTAAAGACTACGATATATGCTCTTCTTGAGAACTTATGTATTAGACTATTATACAAAATAGCTAATAGGACCAATAGTGTTACGGAGCCACTTCTACCTCCAGTAACAAAGCCCAAAACAATAATTATAATAAAAATAAAGGTAATTGTCAAAGTGTAAAGGACTTTATCTTTATTAGCGACAAATAAACAAATTAAAGAAGGAATGAACATACTTGCCAACATTCCAGATAATCCCGCGAGAACGCCTGCCGTGGTTTCTGGTTTATCATATAGAGCGCCATACCCATACAACAAGGATATAATTATCGAATTAGCGAGACCTTTTATGTAGAAATATACAGAAGCAATAGCAACAATCCATCCAGCTTTATTAAGGCGCTTAAAATAAACATTTCCCCTTACTGGTTGATTATTATCCTTAGTAATACTGATTCTGCGTCTTTTAATCTTATCAAATGCGTGCAATGCTCCAATGTGAAAGAAACATAACATTATCAAACTGATACCACAACTATCATAAAACTGTTGGTACGTAATATCTAAATAACCTACCAAATCCATGTCATCATCCAGTTCAACTCCAAAAGCGTATAGCATTGGAATACTATACGAAAAGAAATATAGAACAACAAGAAAAACAAGATACGGAGATAATAGATTATTACCCAATTTTAACCACGAATAAATGGAAAAGACCAGAGTAAAGACACCAACACCCCCCAATATTTGGATGTTTTCTCTTGTGCCTTCCGGTACCAACAGTGTCCATAATAGCACTATTATGCTAGTTATAAGAAAAACTGGTTTAAAATTCATTTTATTAATATGATATTTCATATATTATGAATAACTTGTTTTTTCTATCTGAACTTATAATAAACAAGTATCTTTTTGCATGCATCAAATATAATTCTAGCTATATTTTGATGACCAGAATACGCAATAAAAGTAATAATAGCACGATCAATCCTCTTGCCTTTATATAACCTAATCTCGGGATACAGCTGTTTCAATTCAATATCAGTAAGAATCTTACTTGAAAAAGCACGATATTTTATAATACTTTTTGAACTCAACACCATCTTTGACTCTGCCGGTAATAATGTACACAAAGTATCTATATATCTTTCACACATTTCTAGAGTCTTCCTAGTAAAATTGACTGTAATAGAACCAGGGGTCTGAACATAATGATAGAATGACTTATTAAGGTATGAAACTTTAATATCATTCTTTAGCAGTTGAACGTTGAAACAAGTATCCTCGCTGTAATTAACACCCACAGGGAACCTTGCATTATACTTTAAACAGCAAGATCTTTTTACCAGCTTATTCCAACAACAACCATGGAGGTTCTCAAATAATTCCTCTAAAACTACTTGAGGTCGCAAGGAAGTTGGTCTTTGTTTTTTGTATAAAACCGTATTTTGGTCTTCTACATAATAATCACATATAACCATATCGGCATCGTCTTCTTTCGCTTTTGCATAAAGTTCCTCCAACATATTCCTTTCTACCCAATCATCCGGATCAGCATGAATAACATATTCACCGATTGCAACATCCAAGCCAGCCTGACGCGCGGAGGATACACCACCATTCTTTTTATGAATAACTTTAATTCGACAATCTCTTTGAGCATAATTATCACAAATAATTCCAGAGGAATCAGAAGAGCCATCGTCTACCAAAATTAGCTCCCAATTCCTTAACGTTTGAATCAAAAAGCTTTCAATACACTTTCTGATATATTTATCAACGTTATATACAGGACAAATTATGCTTACATAGGGAATGTTATGCATATCTATATCTTTGATATTATCACTTAATTATATCAACTATAGAGCTACAATAATCGGGGTTAGTATAATTATCACAGGGCATATAACCTACCTCCTGCACGGCTTTCCCCTTAACTGGGCATTTTTCATGTGCGCCCATTTTCATCCATTCGTACTCTATATCAATATGGCCTATATCAATTGCATGGATATTATATTTACAAAGATCGAACGCTAGCACAGTTGCAGTCATACCCAATGCAATTAATACCAAATCATCTTTTCGAGTATTTTTAATTGTAGTCTCGAGTATCATTTCATATTTATCAAAAGCATTCTGTGATGGGCATATTAACCTTCTAATTGATGAAGCGTTGTCAAACAAGTCGTTACCTACTCCTAAACATGAATGCTCTCCCTCTACTACAAGAATATTTCTATTATCCCATATTTGTTTAATATGCGAAAAAAGATGCGAACATTTTGATTTGTCTTTGTAGTCCATATAAAATCTTGTAAAGCTAGCCTGACCATATATTTTATTTAATGACAAGATTGTATGCCAACGATGTCTATTAATCGTCACATGATGGTGCCAAAAGTATGCAGCATCCTTTGTACAGTAATCAGTAGATATTAATACTCTCGGAATACAGACTAAAACCCTATCTTCTTGGCTAGTTAAGACTTCATAAAGTCTTTCGCCTAATTTACTATTTGGATTTTGAAATTTATTACCAGTTCCAAAAATCACCTTAAATTCCCCATCACCAAATCTCGAAACATTTTTATGATTCATTATGATTTCAGTGACCGTTTCGTCATCTGTAAGTATATGCAATGGAAATTTTCTTGTAAATTGCAAATATTTACATCGATAATAGATACTCTGTACCGATATTACTATATATTTAATAAATTCTTTTATTATCATCACAAAATAAAACTAAAACATGATATGAACAAATGAATTTCTCTTTTGCAATACTGATGGGAAAAAACCTTCAATCTTATTCATCCTCAAAAATGTGCGAATTCTCTCAAAAAAACTAATATCCGAGGTATATGAATATATCATACTAAAGCAAAATATTCGTATCTGATCCACTAACTCTTTAAATTGATTTGTTTCTAAAGAATTAGAAGGATGAATTGTATTATTTAGCAAATTTCTTGACCACGGGAAAAACTGAAGAACTGCTTCTAATTTTTTTCTTGAGATTTCAACATTTTTTTGGCAGCTCAAGTTTACACCGGAAAGTCTCATACTGGTTAATATCTCAGAAGTTGTACATATTCCATTTTTAGAACAAGCCATAACAACCGCGTCGTCAGAGAACCAAGCTGCAGGGAAATCGATGAATTGTCCTTCCTTTTTCACAACCTCTCTCTTGAATGCATAATTCAATATTCCACCTATATGAATAGATGAGTAGCGTATATATAAATAAGAAAGGAGATTCTGGTACTCAGGATATAGAAGATCTTGTTTTGTAATATTACCTTCTGAGTTAATATATTGAGATCTAGCTCTAATACATCCTACATTAGGATACTTATTTGCAAGTTTATCTATTTCCTCAAGGAATGTAGGATGATAGATATCATCATCACCTGCCATCATAAAGTATTCTGCGTCGCACATATCAACAAGGAGATTCCAATGAGCAACAAGGCTGTTGCTGCCCATATTTTTCTTGTTTCTTCGATAAATAAAACGAGGATCGTTACCACAAATTTTATCAAAAATAGATTTTAAATTTTCGGGAGAACAATCATCAGAAACAATACAAATATAGTCTTTATATGTCTGATTAATAATACCAATCAAAGTCTCTTCAAAAAACTGTGACTTATAAGAAGGTAATAGAAATGCATATTTACATTTTTTCATATTATCATTTTTTCAATAGACTTTTAAAAAACTCTTTGTCTTCCTTAGATGCAAACATAATTGACATAACTGCATAGAACAGTGTAAAACTGCAAGAGAAAATAAAAAGATCAGCCCATTTGTTATTTGTATGAGGAATATATTGAGTAATTGCAGCAAGAGAAAAACCAATGAAACAGAATGGTGCAAAACATCTAGTAAAGACAAGCCAGGAATTTATTTTCATATGCTTGGGCCACCAATAAGTATAATAGAAAGATAATTGAATTGTAATATATATAGCGAATGCAATCACGGTTCCGCCAACTTGATATTTTGGTATAAGGAGCCATGCAGACAATAGACCAACTACAGATGCGAATACAGAACTATAAGATATTGCTCTTATATCTTCACCTGCCAGTATCAAAGTTGAAATTGCTTGATTATGCGTACCAAGAGTGCATAAAAGCCACAAATTTAGCCAAGGGACAAGATAAAGATATTGATTTCCCACATATATTGAGAGTAACTCTGGGCCCACTGCCATTATACCAAAACAACAGAAACATACCAATATAGAAATATATTTTGTTCCTTGATAAGCTACTTTATAGTATGCTTCAATATTCTTTTGTGCGACAATTCTTGAGGTAGAAGGAATTAAAGCTCCCATAAAGGCACCTCCAACCATACCTACAAGTGTTACAATGCCATTCAGTATTCGATAGTCCGCTACAGACTCGACAGAACCTTCCATGCCCAAGAAAACAGGGCGTAAATTATAAAATGAGAACTGAAATAATGAAAAGGAAAAAATATTCATACTATAAGGTAGCATCGTTTTTAATATCTTCTTGTCTACCTTTGGCTTAAATTGGACATATGGTAATAACTTCCTTATTTTTTTTACATACCATGGCATCGTGGAAAAACCAGCAAGACATGTAAGGACATAATACGTTTCAATATTCAATTTCAGGAACACCGTAGTTACAAGGACTACTATCATTAGAATTTTGGTTATTAACGTAGCAGATTGTATCCAGGCTACATTTTCTGTTGCTCTTATCAACTGATCGAAACATGACGAATACCAACTTAAAAACGCAGAAATGGACAATATATAAAAAAGATTCTTTAGTATAACATCTTGATGTGCCGTAACATTAAACAACGAACTAGAAAAAAAAGATATTATTACCAATATAATTGCATTAATCAAACCAATCAGTCCATAAAATGAAAGTGAGGTTTGAAAACCTTTCCTAACATTATCGTAGTTACTTATTGAAATCCAATTAGAAAAAAAACGTACGTTGGTACTATTGAACCCCATGTCCATCAACTGCATATACACATTAATTGACATGGCAAGACCTATAAGACCATATTGAGCCTTTCCAAAATAATTAATTAATATTGGGACTGCAATAAATCCGTATACGGCATTTACCACATTTAAAATCGTTGTCCATATAACTCCGCTAACAACTCTCCCGCTACTACTCATGTCGTCACTAAATTTATAGTTTCATCAATCTTACAAATGTTCCCATGGAATTTGCAAGACCTAACTTTATTTTGGCAGTACAAGCCTGCCTATATATTCCAAGACCTCTAAATTTTAGCAAGAAGCCTGAAACCAATTGAACAGGCAACAATCTCCATCCTGTTAATTTACGCCTTTCATATTGATAGCGTTGCTGATCTTTTACTTTATTAATATCTAATGATGAAACATTAATATAACCACTTTTTTCAGCTTCCTTCATGATATCTGAACCTATATTAGTACGAACCATGCAGAAACATTTTCCTTCCGCTTCCGTAAAATCTGGATATCCATCTTTTGTACTCCAACTATCCCCAACAGCGATATCAGCCAACATTCCGATACCATCAGGACATATCTTGCATCTAAAGCCGCGCGTTCCACTTAATATTGTACTCCAACTTTCGTTATAGCTCATTTCAAACACGCTTCCATCTTTAAATATTGCCTTGAAATTCCCAGGCCAGCCATCTCCTCTATATTTAAGGGAAATAGGTTCATCTTTATGACCTGATTTACGAAAAGCTATTTTTGAAGCTTCATAACTTGGCATTCCGGCACAGAAGATGGAAATATAATATTTAATACGTCCGCAATATTGAGGAAATGATTTTAAAAAGTTTTGCATAGCGGCTATATCACATGGTTTCCCAATAAAAGCAAAGGATTCTTCGCTCCGCTCCAATATATCAATTATGCGATTAAAAATAAGAGCTGGAGCATAACGTGATTGTGCATTTGCAATGATTTCTTCTCTTGTTCTAGAAACTTTAAGTTCATTATAAAGATAACTAGTTTCTTTAACGCCCACCTGAAGGATTGCATCTACCCAATGATGTTCTAAAAGAAATATAGCCAATGACGTAACAACACCGCCAGAGGCTGCTTTATGTCTAATTACAGAATCTGCAGCCCATGCCTCTGCAATGAATTTCATACTACCCCAAGCGCCTTCATTCGGCATTGTCTCAACGTGGATTCCAGGGCAAATTTTTTTTATAAGGTCTTTTTCATCTTTGGATAAAGGATACTCAAGTTTTGGTTTATAAAAGCCTCTACTATCCAGGACCATCTTACATTTGTTTTCTTTTAAGACTGATTCGCACAAGCCACACCCTAAACAAAGATCAAATTTTTTTATTTTATCAATCATATCAATTTAAAGAACTTCTTTAATTCCTGTTCAAGCTTATCCAATCTACTCTTTACAGTAGTCTCGTTTTGGAGCAATATTTCTTTCTTCAATTCTGTTCTTCTTTCGAAAGCATCAACAATAAATGGTAACACATCCTCACCAGACATTGTTCTCATATCAATCATATAGCGATAATTTAAAGTATCCTCAAATAGTCCATTAAACTTTCTACTATATGCCATCGGTACTACAGGTACTCCGGTCGAAAAAGCAGCAATTGTAGAATGCATACGAGCACCCATGAAAAAATCTAGTCCCGATATGTATGATTTCGCGATGATTGGATCCATAAAAAGTGGTGCTAAAACCAAGCGTTCATTATTATATTTTTCCAATAAATCATAAGCCACCCAATAATCGTTTTCAACATTTCTACTTGCACTTACTACATGGGGAACGAGGTGAAGCATTACTTGTGGGAGGGACAGAAAGTAATCAATTATTGAATGTATTATCTTTTGATAATCAACAGACAAACCAAATTGATTCTTTCTATTATATCCACCATGCCATAATAAGGCAGAAATATTTAATCCAACATGAATATAATCTTTATCAAAGCACTTCTTATTGAACGGCATAAAAAAAGCCACATCAACAATCTCGGAAACTTCTCTGTTAGGCAATACTGATTTTATATAATCATAACTTTGCTTATCACGTACTAATACGCAACTCGCGTTTTGCAAAGATTTCGTTGCCTTCTTTTCGATTGAAAGATTACTAAATGGTCCTATAGTCTGAGGAAGAATGCAATATGGCTTGCCCAATTTTTGGGCAATAACATGAATACGTTCTTCATAAAGAAACCGGTCTGGACCATATATATCCGTGTAACTATCACCAGAACCTATATCGAGGATAAAATCTGCAGTTTTGAAAATATTCTTAGAAGATGGTCTACCTATTAAGGTTTCAATACCAATTTTGATATCTTCATACATGTCTAATCCTTTATAGTATTTAATTGGTATAAAAGATAATGACTTACTACCAAACTTTATATCTTGTTTTTCTCCTTCTGCTGACGATAGATTTACAAAATAAACGCCAGAATCCGGTATATAGCAAGTATAATCCACCCCACTCTCTGATAGTACTTTATCAATTAAATATAATGCAGAATAGCACAAAGCTTGACATCCTCGATTACCATTTTCTGCAAGTGCATTTGCTAATATAACGTTATAGTGCATATCTATACAAATTCTTTTATAATAAATAAAATATATACTAAAACCTCAGCGGAAACAACCACCTAAAACTTGATTTTGATATTTAATTATATTTCTGGAATATTCTATATCATATTACATATACACAATGAAAGGCTATTTGTCCAATATGGAACCACAACACCAAAAGTATTCTTCACTTTTGTTTTGTCCAAAACAGAATAAGCAGGTCGCTTTACAGGCGAAGGGAATTCATCAGAATGGCATGGTTGAATATCACAACCAGCATTATTCGCATATTCTGCAGTCATCTTCGTAAAGTCGAACCAACTGCAAACGCCCTCATTACTATAATGATAAATGCCCTCCACGGGATTCTTCAAAGCTGCAACAATCACTGTTGCAAGATCCCAAGCATAAGTGGGAGTTCCTGTCTGGTCGAACACTACATTTAACTGGGGTTTAGTAGCAGTAAAATTCAACATGGTTTTCACGAAGTTCTTACCAAACTCACTATAAAGCCAAGCTGTACGAAGAATCATATATTTACATCCAGTGGCAATGATTTTCTGTTCCCCAAGTAGTTTGGTGACACCATATACGCCTGTAGGAGTTCCCTTTTGGTCTTCCTTGCAAGGAGTGTTATAAGGCTCTTTGCCAAATACATAATCTGTAGATATTTGAACCAACCATCCGTCAGCCTCCTTCATAACCTTAGCAAGGTTTTCGGGTGCTGTTGCATTCAATTTCTCCACTAACGCATATTTTTCCGGATCTTCTGCACCATCAACGTTAGTCCAAGCAGCACAATTGACAATTGCATCTATCTGTTCACGTTTAACCACCTCTCGGATGGCATCCAAGTTTGTGATGTCAAGATGCTCTGTGTCTATATTTATATCATCACCTGCCAACTTCTTCAGCATAGTAACGGACTCCTCAGAGGCATCCACAACATCTGTGAAGATGTATTTATCAGCGCTATTCTTCGCAAGAATGCGCATTTCATTGCCTAACTGACCATTGGCCCCAGTAACTAAAATATTCATCAAATATTTGGTTTATCTATATTATTTACTTCATCTTTTAAATTGAGAAGATACTTCCCGTATTAATTCTTCAGCATAGATTGAGCCAACTGGCGCATTTTCTCGTCGTCAATCAAACCTTTGCGATATGCGATACCATCAATACATATAATTCCAAGTCCCTAACTATAACAGTTTTTCTCTAATCAAATCGAAAGCAGCCCCAATTGCCACATCCATATTATAATACTCCCAATCAGCAAAACGGCCTGTAAAATAGAACCCACTCGGTGCAAGAGTTGCTTTCAAATCTTTAATCATAGTGCGAGTATTGGCATCTTGGATAGGATAAGTATATTGATTATACTTATGGTCAATATACTTCGGATTAAGCGGAATGCGCTTCAAATTCTCAAGTATGTCATTCTTACTTATCTCGTCAGTGAACTCAATAGTAGCTGTTATACGGTCTTCTGGGACTGAAACGTCATTATTCGTTTGGGAAAAATTGCCAGTGCAGATAATGCGATGACTTTCGTGACGACGAGATGGCTGGTATATCCATGAATAAGGGTTCTTATCAATCTCACAGAACACAGCAGTGGTTCCATGATATTCCAAGGCATCAACAGGAGCTTTAAAAGCTTCTATATCAACACCCTTAATCATCTTAACCATGTCCTTGATGTTGCCGCAGAAGACAACTTTATCAAACTCTTCACCACATATTATCCACTTGCCATTTTTGTATTCTATACAATTAATATCTGCATTGTATTTAATATTCAAGCCATCTGCAAGTTTATCTGCAATATACTGTGATCCATCTTTCTTTTCATACCAGAAAGTGGAATGAACAAATGCCTTCTCTTCAACCTTGTTAGCGTTGTTATCACGCATCTCTTGCGTTGTAGGCATAGGTAATTTACCTTCCATCCATGACATAGGAACGGTGGTCAAATCACGTCTCCATACCTTTTCGTTATACGGTTGGAAATAGAGATTGTAAAGTGTCTTACCAAATCGCCAGCGAAGGAAATTACCAAAGCTATCATAGTCCGTGAACTTGGCATTATGACCTTTCACTTGGTCAATCTCCTCCAAATCCTCATAGAAAGCCTTCTGAGTTGTCTCGTCAAAGAGATACATATGGTTCTCTATTGGATATGGTATATTGTCATGCTCGAGCGATGTCCCGTTTTTATCCATAAAAACACAAGAGTTGCGATCAGTCTTGGTGAACTCTTCTTCCCTTATAAATTTTGACCAAAACCAGTCAAGAACATCTTGTCTCTTAGAATTAAAGACATGTCCTCCACATGTATGGAAGAGGCTTCCATTTAATCTACAACACCTAATAAGGCCGCCTGGTTGGCTCTCTTTCTCAAAAACAGTAACCTCATATTTATCTTTAAGAAAGTGAGTAGAGCCCAATCCAGATATTCCTGCTCCAATAATTGCAATTTTATCCATACTAAAGTTCTTGTATATTTTTTATCAATTCTTGACAGCGAACTGAGGTATAATGCTTCGACAAATAATCAGAATATTCCTTCATACAAACTTCCGTTCTTAGCCTTTTATCCATGGCCTCCTCAAACTCTTCATACGTAGATATAATAGGGCTAAACTTTTCTAATTCATAATATTTTGTATCGGAGTTATTATTATATCGTGCTATAACATGACAACCACATGCTACTAATTCCAAAAATCGTGGAGTTACCTGATTAAATCCATTGGTTCGAGCTTCGCCTCCATCTATACCTGGAGTGCTATATAATCCAACACGAGCAGATTGCAGTAATTTCATATACTTTTCTCTGGTGTTTATATCTCCCAAACAATTACCATCAGAAGTATAATAACTAAAAACGCCATCTTTCAAGATTCGATAAACATACAAGAAATTTTTATGTTTCGCTGCATACTTATCCACAAACGATTTTAGGATAGGATTCTGACGTCCCATCATCACCAAATCATATTTCTTCTCAAATCTTGTAGTATTATCAATTCTGTATATATCAGAAATACTAAGTGCCAAATGATGAATATTAAGTGGACAATTTATTGACTTTAGATAATCATAGACCTCACGACTTGATACAAACACTATTTTGTTTCTATTATAACAATTATAGAATTTTTCTAAAGATATTCCCTTGAGATAAAAATCAATAACACATGGAACAATATTAGGTCTATTGTTGGCCTGAGAATACAGATTGGGGACCATGTCAAATCTAAAAGAAGATTGAGATGTTTGAAATAATTGTAGCAAAAAGGGAATACGTCTCATATAATGATTAGTCATTAATTTCTTTTCATAAAAGAACGTAAGCCCCATTTTTTTAGATATCATATCTTCCCATTCATACACAAGATCCCAACTCGGCCACATATTATAATTCCGTGACGTAATTACTGATTCTAGTTTCATATACTTAAGGACATTAAATCAAAAATGAAATGGACTATCAAAATCTTTCAAAATCACATTTTGTGTATCTTTTTCACTAAGCAGAGTTCTATCTGTGGGAATACGCCAATCGATTCCAAGACTATCATCAAGAATACTAATGCCACCATCAGCCTCAGGATGATAAAATTCATCACACTTATACTGGAACACAGCCGTCTCGCTCAAAACAGCGAAGCCATGTGCAAAGCCACGTGGCACAAAGAACTGACGATGGTTATCTTCCGTCAATTCCACAGCCACATGCTGACCATAAGTGGGAGATTCTTTTCTGATATCTACGGCCACATCCAGAACTGCACCCTTTACACAGCGAACCAGTTTGCTTTGAGTATAGGGAGGACGCTGAAAATGCAAGCCACGCATCACACCATAGCTTGACTTGCTCTCATTGTCTTGAACAAAGGTAATAGGACGCACTTTCTCATTAAACTCCCTTTGAGAGAATGATTCAAAGAAATATCCACGTTCATCTCTAAATATTCGTGGTTCTATGATTACTACGCCATCGATATTAGTTTTAATTACTTCCATTTGTAAACATGTAAAAAACGTATCCGTTAAGAATTACTAAATGTGTCCCCACGGGGACAGATATTTTGTTGATTCATTACTTTTTCACACCTTTTCGAGGTTAAAATGAACAGTAATAATTAAGAAAAAAAATGCATCCAAAATATTTAACAAAGCACAAACCTATCAAGGAAACTTTACTCCATGCCGGCGAATCAACCACGGCATCGGGCCTTCAGAAGCAATATCCTCATCCCTTCTTAACCCCCTCTCTATATAGTCCCCACCCTCTCTCTAAAGAGAGGTGGGGCTATAGTAAGAGGGGTGTAAGGGAT
>JAEEGL014002513.1_pt1 | contig 18276 bp, 17 predicted proteins | sample 9134231 | NCBI WGS metagenome assembly JAEEGL01 (sample SAMN16246548, study PRJNA631951) | gut metagenome | biome: gut microbiome; feature: rumen; material: fiber-attached | host: Bos | place: Iran: Karaj | collected 2018-10 | reverse complement strand
GTGGTTCGTATTCAGCACGCGCCGTGAGGATGGCAATTACACCCGGCCCTATTTCTCGTATTTCGACCGTTCCGGACAGGCGCACAAGCCTTTTGCGCTTCCGCAGAAAAAACCGACCCAGACGGTCGGACGTTTCAAATCCTACAATCTGCCGGAACTTATGACCGAACCGGTCGGCATATCGCAACGCACGTTCGACGGTGTCATCACAGGTCCGGCCATGCCGGCCACCTATCGGCCCTGATATTCGTATGCACCTATATCCGGTGCATTGTCCGCCAACCGGTTGTATCCCGCCAGATCGTATGGCAGGACGGCCGCAACCGCCGGATCTCCGGCGTCCAGACAAACCGACAGGGAATCCGGGGTGAAGTTTTCCGCCGCTGCACCGGCAAACGGGCTGGCAGCAGAGACGAGGGTTGCACGGAAACGGCCGTCAGAAACCGGCAACTGTGTGCGGATAAAACAGTGATCGAACAGCACATCGCCCGCGGAAAGCAAATCTCCGCCAAGATCCAGTTCTTCCGACCACGTGCCATAAATCAAGGTATTGTAGAAAGCATACCGCGGTTCCGGAGCCGACGGTGCAGCTTGTCCCGGACGGAGCGAAACGACCGGTTTCCCGTGCCGGACCATATAACGTGAATAATTGCCGGCCAGCGTGCAGTGACGCAGCGCGCAGCTGCCACCGGTGCAGGCCAGTGTCGCGAAACCGCAATTGGCCACCAGGGTGTTGTCGGCCTCCAGTCTCGCAGATGTGTTCAGGATACCGGCATATGACATGTTCAGAATCCGGCAGGAAACCAACTTTACAGTCGCCGACGCCCCGTCGGGCATCTCGGGATCTGTCACTTGGAGACCATTGGTTCCATTCCGTATTTCCGTATGTTCCAATATATAATCATTCCCGGAACCGGCCAGCGACAGGCTGCCCCATTGTCCGGGATAGCTCCGATAGTCTTTTTCCAGCCGATTGCCGGAGATGCGCACCGGTTCCTCGGGTGTACCCATGCTCCTGAGCGAATGCAGGACGCGCAGATCCGCGCCGCGGGTCAGATATACCGACACCCCGGGACCGATATCCAGGTCGTCCACCGTCAGCGTCCCTGACAGCAGGTAGGGCTTCGCCCCGCACCATTCGGCCGTCACAAGCCGGCTTTCGCACACAAGGTGCACATCCTGCACAAAAGCCGTGAACACTATATCCCGGGGTTGTCCGTTGGTGACAAAGACTGCGGTAGCATGCAGCGGCACCGGCCGGTCCTCATTCTGTCGAGCCGCCGTCAGCGATACAAAAAGGGCCAGGCTGTCACGCGCTTCCACCGTCAGCGCCAACGGTTCGTCCGAAGTCACCGCCATGCCGTCCGCCATGACAGTGTAACCCGCGTCGAGCAACGTCCCCGCGTATAACTCGGTCTCCAGCCGCCGATGATGCGGATTGAACAGCATCAGTCGGTAAGTCGCGGATGGAAGAGTCGAAAAAACAGTGTCCAAACAGACTGTATCGGACGGAAATTGCAGCTGGGAAGCAGGATCACGGTCGTAGTCGAGCGCATCCCGGCAGCCCGTCCAGAACGGCAGAATTGCCAGCAGCACCCCGATATATGACAGATATCTCCGCATCAGTGCAAAACCATTTCCGTGAATCCGGATGTCATGTAGACCTTATTCCCTGAACGCCCGCCATAGATAAGCAACGCATCCAGTTCCGGACGGGATGCCAGCAACCGCCGGGCACCTGCATAACCCGACGCCATGCAGGCTGTAGCCCAGGCATCGGCCATCATGGCATTGTCTGTCACGATGGTTACGCTCAAGAGGCTGTCCTGCGTCGGACAGCCGGTCTTCGGATTGATGGTATGTGCATAGCGGATGCCGTCCACTTCGAAGAACTGTCTGTAATTGCCGGATGTGGCCATGGATTTTCCATCAAGCTGGATGATAGTCTGAAGGCTGTCTCCGGGCATGGCGCGGTCAACCGGGCTGTCGATGCCAATCCGCCAGATCCGTCCCGCCTCGCTGCGGCCCGAAGTCCGGACTTCACCGCCGATTTCCACCATATAGTCCGGGCAACCGGCCTCTTCGAACAGGCGTGCGACCACATCCACGGCGAAACCTTTGGCAATGGCACTCATATCCAGCATGACGCCGGGCACCTCCTTAACGATGGTATCCGCCGAAAGATGCACCTTGTCCATACCGACCATCTGCAGCAAGCTGTCAACAGACGCCTGCGGCACCTGGCGGTGCGGCGCACCCGCAAATCCGAATCCCCACGCATTGACCAGCGGTGTCACCGTAATGTCGAAAAAACCATCCGATGCATCATGGACGATGCGCGCAGCACGGAAAACCTGGCGGAACATCGAATCAGTCCGGGCTGACTGACCGGAGTTGATCATGGATATGACGGAAGAAGGACGGAACGTAGAAAGCGAAGATTCCAGCAGGTCGAGCGACGCAGTCACCCGTTCGGGCCACGCCTGCGCCCCGGCACGGTCCACCTGTGCGGCTATGCTGTACGTCGTTCCAAGCGCCATGCCGGAAAAACGTACATATACAGGCCTGGGCCGACATCCGGCCAGCAGGAGCAAGCCGGCCGCCAGCAGCAGGATGGTCGCCATCCGTCGATATTCAAGGGTTCTCATTGCGATGCGAAAATAACATATTCGGCGCAATCCCGCAAACCGGCAGGCACCGGAGGCAGACAGACAGAAGCGTTCGACAAAGCCCCGGATAACACGAACCCCGGAAGTCTTGTCTGACTTTCGGGGTTCATCGGCTGCAGGCCCTCCGGGTGCCCGCGGCAAGTTACGGCGCTACTTGGCCGACAACAATTTCTTCAGGACGCTTTCCTTGACAGTAAAGGCCGTACCATGACGGATGCCTTCGGGGAAAGACACCTGGTCCGACACATCATCCCAATGCGTCATGTCGCTCGAACGCACCGCCCCGTATTTTTTCTCGGTGTACTTGTCAAAATACACGTAGACGAATTCACCGACCTGCAGCGGCGACGGACCTTCAGCCCAGTAGTCACCCGTAATGACCGTCAGTTCGTCAATCGAGAAGCGGTTCATGCGCGGCGAAGGCGCAATCATGATGTTCTTGGCATCGGCATCCTCGTTCTTCATGAACATGTAATAAGATTCGCCCTTGCGGATGAAAGAGGCATCGATGACCGAATAGTACGGATCAAAGAAAACCTTGGTTTCGGAAATGCTCAGGAAATCACGGGTTGTCACGTAATAGAGAATCTGGTCGTACGGATTCTGTTCCAGCGGCAGCAACATTTCACCGGACGTTGCGCTGGCAGAGCCGTCGTCCCAGCCGCCCCAGCCGCCCATCATGCCGCCCATCATGCCACCCATCATGCCGCCCATCATCTGACCCATCATCTGGCCGCCCATCTGACCACCCATCTGACCACGGTTGAACTGCTGGTTGCCTTGCTGATTACCTTGACGGTTACCCTGCTGGTTACCCTGCTGATTGCCCTGACGATTGCCCTGCTGGTTGCCCTGTTGGTTATTCCCCTGCATATTCCGGCCCATCGCCTGACGGTTTGCACGCGCTCCCTGCAGATTACCAGACTGTTGTGCACGATCTTGACGGACCGTTCCGCCACCTTGTGCCCGGCCTGCACCTTGCATACCACCCGGCATACCGCCCTGCATACCACCTGGCATACCACCTGGCATACCACCTGGCATGCCGCCCGGCATACCGCCGCCAGGGAAACCACCGGGAGGACCCATCATACCCATTTCATTCTGTTCTTCCTCCTCTGCGGAAGAATCGGGAGCATGCGAAATCAGTCCGCGTTGTTTCAGCGCTGCGGTACCTGTCGGACCTTCGACATAACCGGCCGGTTTTTTGACCGACGCAGCCCAGACGATATAGAACTGCTGTTCCGTAGTACTGTAGAAGACCTCGGGAGCCCAAGTATTGTTGATGTTCGGCTCAAAGCCCATCACAGGCAGATATTCCTGCTCGGACCAGTTAATCAGGTCGGTGGAGGATGCATGGGCAATGCCGTTACCGTTCCATCCGGGTGTCCAGACCATGTGGTACACACCGTCCGGTCCGCGGGCGATACTCGGATCACGCATCAGTTTTTCCTTGCCGACTTCGGGGGTCAGAAACACCTTGCCATTCTGTACCGATTCCCATTTCAGGCCGTCACGGCTGTATGCGAAGTGCAGTCCGTCGCCATTGCCTTCGAAATACGAAAACAGATAAACGTCAGACTCCTCCCCGCAGGCACAGAGTAACAGGCACAGACAGCACCATGCTAAAATTTTTTTCATGTCTGTATGATGAACTAATTAATGTTAGACGTTGTTTCCTATGACATAAACCGCTGCGAAAGGTTTAAACCCGGCAGAAACGGCGTTCTATCTTGACAAAGGTAGAAAAAAGCCGGACGACTGACGCCTGTCCGGGACGAATTAACATTTTTTAATGAGGCGGTATTATCGCAGAAGGATCCATTTCCGAAAGAAAACGCCAGACGCGCTCTAGCTCGGGCAGCCGTACCTCCAGTTCCGCATGCTGTCCAAGCCAGCGCAGCGTGCGCAGCGCCGGCGGAATACTCTGGATGAACAGAGGCTTTCTCTCGTACAATCCCCTGAAACCGTACGCACCCATCGCCTGCATCAGACGTATCCGGACAAAACCATAGAAAGTCCGCATAAACGCCTCCGCGTCCCATCCGCGGCTTTCCAGCCGTTCACAATAATACCGGAGCAGCCGTTCGCGGAATTCCGGCGACAAATCCGTCTTGGATTCAAACAGCAAGGATGCGACGTCGTATGCCAGCGGCCCGGACCTCCCCCCCTGATAATCGATGCCATATACCGCACCATCCGGCATGACCATCACATTGCGCGACTGGAAATCGCGATACATGAAACAGGCGCGTCCGGCCTGAGAAAGCCAGGCACAGAATGTATCGAAGTCATCCTCAAGCAACTGCTCGTCGAACGGCACACGCAACAGCTTGAGAAAATGGTATTTGAAATAATTTAGGTCCCACATCATGGACCTGGTGTCAAAAGCCGGCCGCGGATAACAATAGGAAAAATCGAAGTCCACGACTCCTTCGGTCTGAAAACGGAGCAACATGTCAAGCACCCGGCGGTACACCCTCTCGGCTTCGCCCTCCGGCAGCCCCTTGTCCTGCAAGAACATCAGCAAGGTCGTATCCCCCAGATCCTGTTGCAGATAGCATCGTTTGTCGCCAGAAACAGCATACAATGCCGGCACCGGAAGATGCCGGCTTCCGAAATGGCGCGTCATGTAAAGGAAAGCCTCATTCTCCCGCACGTCCCCGTTGAACGTACCGATCAGCGTTCCACCCGACGGCACGGGCATTCGGAAATAACGGCGGTAAGAACCCGAACCCGGCAAAGCGGTTATATCCGTGGGCGGTGTTCCGAAATGCGCAGCGTAAAGCCGTGCGACTTCCTGTCCTGCAGTATCATTCATCAGTTCCGGAATTTTCGGAACCGGTCGCGGACGGAAGCATCGCAATGACCGTATTGTTGCCTCGGACGGTATCCTCCAGATCGACCTGGATATCTGCATCCAAAGGCAGGAAAAGATCCACGCGGGAACCGAACTTGATGAAACCCATGTCCTCTCCCTGTATCGCGGTGTCGCCTACCTTTGCATAGCAGACGATGCGACGGGCCATGGCGCCTGCAATCTGACGCATCAGGATCTGTGTGCCGGACACGGTCTCTATCACGACCGAGTTGCGCTCATTACGGTGTGAAGACTTCGGCAGATGGGCGATCTTGTGCGAGCCGTCGCTGTGGTTGACATACAGGACCGTTCCACCGATGGGATAGCGGTTGACATGCACATTGAGCGGTGACATGAAAATCGATACCTGGATACAATCCCTGCGAAGATATTCCGACTCGTATGTCTGCTCCACCACGACAATTTTGCCATCGGCAGGTGCATAAATCACATTTTCAGCCGGTTCTACATTACGCACAGGGTTCCTGAAGAACCACAGAAAAGCGAGCAGGCAAAGAGCCGCCACCACCAGTAGAATGCTGAAAACACCTTTGATGCCCATCAGGAAACCGATGCAAAGCACCAGGATGATGATTGCCGTGTTGCGCAGAAACGCCAGACCTTCTCTATGTATCTTCATGATATCAACGGATCATCAAATATAACCATACCATCGGAAACGAAACCAGCACCGCGTCAAACCGGTCGAGCATGCCGCCATGACCGGGCATGAAATGACCGGAGTCTTTCAGCCCGAGATAACGCTTCAGCATTGATTCGAACAAATCTCCGAACACGCCGAATACCACGACCAGCACTGCTGTAATCAGCCAGCCCGACAGCGGAAGCGTTTTCAGCCAGTGCGACAGCAGCAGTGACAGCAACAGGGCGCAGACCGCGCCTCCCCAGAAGCCTTCCCACGATTTCAAAGGAGAGATTCTCGGCATCAGCCGATGTTTTCCAAATGTGATGCCGATAAGATAGGCGCCTGAATCGTTCATCCATGTCAGCAGGAAAAAACCAGGCAGCAGCCTCTGGCCGTCGGGCATCGTCGCCAGATGCATCATCATGGCAAATGGAACGGCAATGTAGGCTACACCCCACCAGATCACAGCCAGTCTCCGAAGCGGGTCCGCATCGGAAGAAAAGAGTTCCAGCGCCATCAGTGCCAGCATGACCGGGACAAGGCCGGCGAACCATAACGGGCCTGCCTGACCATACAGGAAAAAACAAGTTATGCCCAGCAGATACACACCCGGCAGCATCGCCAGCCATTTCCATTTCAGGGAAGTCTGCAGCCAGACACTATAAAACTCCCGAAGTACACCCAGCGCCAGCAGAAAGAGCACTGCACAGGCAGACTCCGGACGCCAGCAGACAGCGCCGAGGAGCACAGCAACGAAAAGCAGGCCCGACCATGTTCTGGGAAGCAGTGTCTTATCCATGCCGTCGTACGTATAGTTTAAGAGATGCCGGCATCCGACGGCGTATCGCCGGACCGGTCCTCTCCGGAGAATGTCTCCGGTTGGTTGCCAAACGGACGCGGCCCGAAAACACGTTCCACGTCCTCTGTGAAAATAACTTCTTTGTCCAACAGTTGCAGCGCCAGCTTCTCCAGGCCTTCCCGGTGTGTTTTCAGGATCTCCGTGGCACGTTCGTAGGCCCGGTCGATCAATTCATGCGCTTCGCGGTCGATGGCCTCCGCCGTCTGTTCGCTATAAGGCTTTGTAAAAGCATATTCCGACTGTCCCGTCGAATCAAAGAAACTGACATTGCCAAGCTGCTTGCTCATGCCGAAATAGGTAATCATGGCGTACGCCTGCTTGGTCACACGCTCAAGATCGTTCAATGCACCGGTCGAGACCTCGCCAAACACCAGTTCTTCCGCAGCCCGGCCACCCAATGTAGCCGCCATCTCGTCCTGCATCTGCTCTGTCGTCGTAATCTGTCTCTCTTCCGGCAGATACCAGGCCGCCCCCAAGGCTTTCCCCCGGGGGATGATGGTCACCTTGACCAACGGATTGGCATGCTCCAGCATCCAGCTGACCGTCGCATGTCCAGCCTCGTGGAAAGCGATGGTTCTTTTTTCGGCATCGGAAATTATCTTGTTGCGCCGCTCCAGACCACCGACGATCCGGTCGATGGCATCCAGAAAGTCCTGTTTCTCCACCACTTTCTTGTCCTTTCTGGCCGCAATCAGCGCCGCCTCGTTGCAGACATTGGCGATATCGGCACCCGAGAACCCGGGGGTCTGCTTGGCCAGGAAATCAAGGTCCATCGACTTGTCGTACTTGACAGGCCGCAGGTGCACGCCGAAAATGGCCTTGCGCTCCGCCAGGTCCGGCAGTTCCACGTTGATCTGCCGGTCGAAACGGCCGGCGCGCAGGAGTGCTTTGTCCAGAATGTCCGCGCGGTTGGTGGCCGCCAGGATGATGACGCCCGCATTGGAAGCGAAACCATCCATCTCCGTCAGCAACTGATTCAAGGTATTCTCCCGTTCATCGTTGGCGCCGAAATTCGGATTCTTGCCGCGGGCACGGCCGATGGCATCTATTTCATCGATAAACACGATGCACGGAGCCTTTTCCTTGGCTTGCTTGAACAAGTCGCGCACCCGCGATGCCCCGACACCGACGAACATCTCAACAAAATCAGACCCTGACAGGGAGAAAAAAGGCACATTCGCTTCGCCGGCCACAGCTTTGGCCAACAACGTCTTGCCGGTCCCCGGAGGTCCGACCAGCAAGGCCCCTTTCGGAATCTTGCCGCCCAAGTCCGTATATTTTTTCGGATTTTTCAGGAACTCAACGATTTCACGGATTTCCACCTTGGCTTCTTCCAGACCGGCCACATCCTTGAAGTCCACCTTGACCGCAGAATCCCGGTCGAAGACCTGCGCCCGCGACTTGCCGACGTTGAACACGCCGCCGTTGTTGCGACCGCCGCCGGCAAACATGCGCGAGAAAAAGAAGATGACAAGGAAGAAAAATGCCAGCGGCAGCAGCAGCCCCATCACCTGGTTCATCACATGTCCGCGGTCGTTGTCGTATTCCGGAAAAACCTGCTCGTCTTTCGGCAGGTCCGCCTGCACTTCCTTCACGGCCGTCTCGAACATCTCGAGGGAGCCGATCTGGAAACAGAACTGGGGTTTCCCCTGCGACGGCGGAATCTCACGGCCGGAGAAATATTTCTTATAGCGGTCCCCGGAAATCCGGTCCTCCCGGATGGTCACCTCCACCTTCTTCTCCTTGACCACGACAATCTTCTCGACGTCCCCTGGCTGAAGCATCTCATAGAGGAACGTCCGCATGTTGATTTCCTTCACCCCGGCAGTCGGGTTGAGGATTACAATGACAAAGAATACGAACAGCAGGGCGAGATAAACCCATACCACCGAGGCTAACCTGCGCGGCGCCCGGCCTTGCGGTTTACGTTCGCGCATCCGGTCTCTTTCATCGTATTGGTCATTCATTGCCATTTATCTGTACTTTAATTCTGTAAATCGCCGTTTTCGCCGTAACGCGACAGCGTCCCGTCGGCCCAGAGCGACTCCAGTCGGTAGTACGCGCGGACGGCAGGCTGGAAAACATGTACCACCACATCGCCGTAATCCAGCAGAATCCACTGGCTGTTTTCCCGGCCCTGCACCGACCATGCGTGCAAGCCGTTTTTTTCGCGGAGTCCGCGTTCGATGCCGTCGGCTATGGCGTTTACCTGGGTGGTGGAATCGCCGCTGCAAATGACGAATGCAGCGCAGAAAGCCCCGTCAATGGTCGAAAGATCTATCGACACGATGTCCTTTCCTTTCTTTTCCGCGATTTCCGCGATGACAGCCCGAATAAGGTCTGACACTGTGTTGTTCGTTTCCAAGCGATGCTGTTTAAGATACTTTCCTTATTTTTGCGAAGCGTTTGCGCTACAAATATCGTACAAAAAAACGACTCCCGCAAACAGGTTGCCATGATTCCGGATTTTTCACTCCCGCCTGTCATCACGCTTGGTCCGGTGCCCTCGACCAACGCCTACGCGCTGCATCTGCCGGACCTCCCGGCACTGCCCGAATTCACGGTCTGGCAGACACATTGTCAGACAGCGGGACGCGGACAAGGTGACAACCGGTGGGAAAGCGAACCGGGACAGAACATCACCTGCAGCATCCTGCTCCATCCCGGGTTCCTGCCCGCCCGGAACCAGTTCGAACTGTCGCAGACCATAGCCCTGGCCGTCTGCCGGATGCTGGGAACCTTCACGGCAGACGTGACGGTCAAATGGCCCAATGACATCTACGTGGGACAGCGGAAAATCGCCGGCATCCTGATCGAAAACAGGCTGATGGAGAAACGCATCGTTTCGTCCGTCGTCGGCATCGGCATGAACATCAACCAGCAACGGTTTCTGAGTGATGCCCCCAACCCCGTCTCACTGTCACAACTGACCGGCGAGACCTACGACCTGACAGACATGACGCTGCGGCTGCAGCGACACATCGCCGATGGCTGCCTGCGACTGCGGCAACGCTATGCAGAAGGCTCCGACGGGAAGGCACTGCAGGCAGAATATCTGCGTCATCTGTACCGTTTCGGCACATGGCATCCCTACCTGGCGGACGGCTGCGTTTTCGAAGGCCGTATCGCGGGCGTCACGCCGGAAGGCTACCTGCAGGTGGCACTGCGCGACGGGACCATCCGACAATTTGACCTGAAAGAAATACGTTTTCTGCCATCGCAGCCGATGGCACGCGATTTGACTTCCCACTGACACTTGTTGCAACATACCATGCCGAAGAAAGAAAACAGCCTCGTTCAACTCAACGAATTCCTGCAGTCGCTGCCCAAGCATTTCCAGGTGCTGGAAACGCCGGTGGACGTGGACGTACAACTGGCTTATTACCAGCAGGCACGTACACAGGAGAAACCGGGGACACCTCCCGACGGAAAACAATTGGAGCAATATGAGGAAGCATTGCGCTCCGGACAGACCGACACCGAGGAGAAGAAACGGCTCCTTATTACGCTGGCTTCGGTCGGCACGCCGGAAGCCTACCGTATTATCGAACGGTATGCGGCGAAGCCCGACGAAGGGCTGGAAGCATGGAGCATCATGGCGTTGCACGAAAGCAAGATGGTGCTGGAATCCTCGCTGCTCGATGAGAATCAAGTCTATATCTCCACCGGACTAGGCGGAAAGGACGACATGCTGCGGTATTTCGCCGTCATCCTGCATAAGCAGGGGCCGCTGGAAGATTTCCAGAAGAAAGTACTCGACGGAGAAGTCCGGGACGCCGTCAACGCAGCGGAAGGTGTCACCGAACGCATTGCACATTACGGCGGATTCTCGACGGTACAGCTGCTGATACCTGTCCGCAACGATCTGACGCACGTGCTCATCTCGGCCATCCAGGAAAGCAACGCCTACGGGGATTTCCTTGAGACAGACATGCTCATAACCAACATGAAAATCCTGAGCAACAAGGAGATCATGCAGCTCATCGCCCAGAAAAACGGCTAACGCCGGGACGCGACATACACCACCTTCTTTTCGAGAAAATAAGGATCCGGCAGGAAGTCGGACAGGACGGACACCCGGACCATGCGTGTGGCCGGGACACCGGCCAGTTCGGCCGTCAGATCCCCGCCTTTCAGACAATACAGGCCACCGGCATCGGCCGGCGAGGTGACTGCCATCTTGTCATCGGTCCAGCGAAGCAGTTGCTGCAGCGTGGCAACCGCACGGCTCACGGCATATTGGAAGGCATGACGGGGCAGTGTCTCCGCGCGTCCGTGGAAAAAATCCACATTGGGCAGCCCCAGCCGCCGCACGACATCTTCCGCCACTTTCAGTTTCTTGCCGATGGAATCGCACAGCACGAACCGGACCTGCGGGCAGCAGACGGCCAGCGGGATACCCGGGAAGCCGCCGCCGGTGCCGACATCAAGCACCCGGGAACCGGGAACGAAACGGACCACGCGCAACAGACTCAGCGAATGCATCACATGGTGCAGGCAGAAATCTTCCGTGTCCTTGCGGGATATGACATTGATTTTGGCGTTCCATTCCAGGTAGAGCGGCTGCAACGCAGCCAGCAAGGCCAGCCGGTCCTCCGGCAGCTCCGGGAAAACGGCCCGTATCGCTTCCATTTTTAATAATTGTATTTGGGACGCCGGAACGAGGCAAAAAACTGCGACACCCAGAGTGCCAAAAGAATCAGCGGATAGACCAAGACATCGTAAAGCGGTATCTTCCACCACATGCGCCTCACAGCCAGCAAACGCAGCAACGGCACAAGCACGGCCATCTGCACCGCAAAACGAAGCAGCAGGCCTCCCGCCACATACATCCACAGGTCGCCGCGCAACAACAGCCACACCGTCAACGTGTAAAACAGCAACCGCGTAATCAGTTCAAGCGCCCAGACAAAATGGACGAAGAATCCGTAATACCGCTGCGCCACCTGTTGCTTGCGACGAAGGCGCACCCATTCCTTCCACGTGGTGACAGGCTCTTCCTCCATGAAGGATTCCGGCAGCAGCATCAGGGCCGTGTCGCGGCTGTGCGCAGCTTCCGGAATATAGAGCGGCGTATTGCCGACCGGCACGTGGGCGACATGCATGAAGCCATTGTGCTCATAGAATATGGGACGCCGGTAGCCGATATTGCCGCCATAGCCCATGTAAGGCCGGCAGGCCTGGGCCATGCCGAATCCCATGACCGTATGGAAGAACCGGTCATAGCGGATTATGCTGTTGAGGAAGCCCTCGTGCTCCGTATATCTGCAGTATCCCAGCACGAAATCCGTCCTGCGGGTGAACGCCTGCTGCATGGACGACAGCCAGCGCGGCCCGGAAGGCCGGCAATGGGCCTCGGTGAAGAGCAACAAGTCGTATTTGGCGGCCTTGACGCCGATGGTCTGTGCAAAGTAGGCCGAGTTGACAAAGGCAGGTTCGCCCTTGATCTCTGAATAACGGAGGAACGGGCACTGCTGCTGGAGTACCAGGATGACCGACGACGTATCATCTTTCGAGGCATTGTCCACGACGATAATCTCGAACTCGGGATAGTCCTGTCCGATCAGCAACGGCAGATACTCGGACAACTTTTCCGCCTCGTTGTGGACGTAAACAATGACAGAGACCGGCGGACGGTCGGACGGAGCGGACATTTTCTGCTGACGGCGGCGGATGCTGAGCACCGGGAGAAAAATGAGCAGATAATATATCAATTGTATTATCCCGCACCCTGCCCAGGCGATAACCAGAATGCGCAAAAAAATGTCTGTTCCGAGCAAGTTCATGCACTGTTTTTTTGGACACCCCAAAAGTCACAAAAAAAGATGAAATCCGGGCTGTTTTTCGGAAAAAGTTATACACATTCTGACGTCACTTCAAGGGTCTTCGTTCAAACTTCTTATTCTCAAAAAGATAAATGTAAATAATTGATTTATATGTATATATCGATAAGTTTCTGAATATAAAGCCTCTAAAAAAAAGTTAAAAAAAGTGGTCAGATTTCTTTTTTTTATCAGAAAAAATATCCGAATTTGGTCGAACAAAATTGAGAGAAAAATCACCCTTGATTATCTGAACATTTACAAAATTTAGCAGCTCACAATGCACCATAAAGTTTGGGAAAATTGCCTTCGGGTCTTCAAAGACAACCTGGACAAGAGCGTATACACGTACTTCTTCGGGCGGATCAAACCGATCAGCGTGAAAGGGCATGTCCTGACTATCGAGGTTCCGAGCCAGTTCTATTACGACTACTTGGAGGCGCATTACAGCGAGCTGCTGAAGATGGCCTTGCAAAGGGAACTCGGCGCGGAAGCCTGTCTGGAATACCGGATTCCCATCAACCCGGACAACCAGCGGACGAAAAACCACGCCATCACGCTGCCTCCCACCGGACAGGAAGCCTATACCAACCGGAGCATCGATGTTTTCCCGCAGGACAACGCGCCGCAGGACTACAGTCCGTTCGGTGTCCCCGGCACACTGCGCCGGCTGAACATCGACCCGCAACTCAATCCGGCCTACTCCTTCAGCAATTTCATCGAAGGAGACTGCAACCGGCTGGGACGCGCCGCCGGACTGAGCATCGCCGAAAAACCCGGAAACAACACGTTCAATCCGTTGTTCATCCACAGCAAGCCCGGCCTGGGAAAGACACACCTGGCGCAGGCCATCGGCATCCAGATCAAGGAATGGCATCCCGAAAAGACAGTTCTTTATGTCAATGCCAGCACATTCCAGGATCAGTTCCAAACTGCGAAGATCAAGAACGAACTCATCCAGTTCATCCACTTCTACCAGCTCATCGATGTCCTGATCATCGATGACATGGAGCATCTGGCCAATAAGGTGAAAACCCAGAAGATGTTCTTCGACATCTTCAACTACCTGCAGCAGAGCAACAAGCAGATTATCATGACCTCCGACAAGGCACCGGCTGAACTCGAAGGCATGGAAGACCGGTTGCTCTCGCGTTTCAGATGGGGTTTGAACGTCGAGCTGGATACGCCCGACTACGAGACCCGTCTCAAGGTACTGCGGCAGAAAGCCTACAAAGAAGGCATCGCACTGTCGGACGAGGTATTCGATTACGTGGCAAGCAATGTGACCGGCAACTTCCGCGAACTGGAAGGCGCCATCATCTCGCTCATCGCCAATGCCACGCTCGTGAAACAGGACATCACGCCCGAGTTCACGAAATCGGTTCTGGAACGTCTGAACCGCAATCGGAAACAGGAAATTTCAATCGACTACATCAAGCGGGTTGTCTGTTCCTACTACAATCTGTCGGAAGAGCAACTGCTGGCCAAGACACGCAAGCGCGAAATCGTACAGGCACGCTACCTGTCCATGTATTTCGCCAAGATGTTCACCAAATGTTCGCTGACGGGTATCGGCACACAGATCGGGAAAAAAGACCATGCCACGGTCCTGTACGCCTGCAAGACGGTGAACAACCTGATGGCCACCGATAAGCAATTCCGGATGCAGGCGGAGGAAATCGAAAAGAAAATCAAGCATTGAGTCATCGGACAAGAAGACACATACCTGACGATCGGAGAAGCTTCCCAGGGTCTTTACAAGGAAAAGGGCAGCAGATTCCTTTCGTTTGCCTATCCGGTGTCATCTGAGGACGAAGTAAAAGTCCGCGTTGACGCGCTGCGCAAGACGTATTTCGATGCGAAACATCATTGTTTTGCCTATCGCATCGGTCATGCGCAGGAAAGGACCCGGGCTTTTGACGACGGAGAACCGGCGCACAGTGCAGGTCATCCGATTCTCGGCCAGATTGTGGCGCATGGACTGACCGACACACTGGTGGTAGTGGTGCGGTATTTCGGCGGCATCCTGCTGGGGGTCGGACGGCTGATGCAGGCATACCGGACCGCCGCGCAGGACGCGCTGGACAGGGCACCGGCCGTACGGACCGTGGAAAAAACGACCTGCGTGCTGCAGTTCGGCTACGCGGCGACCGGTGCCGTGAACCGGGTGCTCAGGACGTACGCGGCGGAAACATCGGACTACCGCAACGACAGTGTCTGCAGCGTCACTGTAAAAATCCGGACGGGCCTTGCCGATGCCATGCTGAAAGAACTCGGCGCATTGCGCGATGTGCGGGTGACACTGCCGGAAAAGACCGTGCAGACCGAAGAAATGGAATCTAATCTATAAGGATATGGTATACAAAAGTCTGGTTTCAATCAGCGACTACGGCCGGGAAGACTATCTGGACATTCTCGACAAGGCCGAGTCGTTCGAACAGAATCCCAACCGCAGGCTGTTGGAAGGCAAGGTCGTTGCCACACTGTTCTTCGAGCCGTCAACCCGTACGCGGCTCAGTTTCGAAACGGCTGTAAACCGTCTGGGGGGCCGGGTCATCGGATTCGCCGACGCCTCATGCTCCAGTGTCACCAAAGGGGAATGTCTCAAGGACACCATCCGCATCGTCGGCAACTACGCAGACCTGATTATCATGCGGCATCCGCTGGAGGGGGCTGCCAGATACGCCTCCGAGATTTCCACCGTGCCCATCATCAACGCCGGCGACGGTGCCAACCAGCACCCTTCCCAGACTCTGCTCGACCTCTATTCCATCCGCAAGACCCAGGGACGGCTCGATCACCTCAACATCATGATGATCGGCGATCTCAAATATGGAAGGACCGTGCATTCGCTGCTGATGGCCATGTCCCATTTCAATCCGACATTCCAGTTCGTGGCGCCGGACGCTCTGCGCCTGCCCAAAGAATACGTGCGATTCCTCTCCGAAAAAGGGATTCCGTTCCAGGAATACACCGACTACATGCCGTACATCGAGCAGGCCGACATCATCTATATGACGCGCGTCCAGAAAGAAAGGTTCCTGGATCCGATCGAATACGAACGGAACAAGAATGCGTACGTGCTGACCAATGAAGCGCTGCAGCATACCAAGGATACGGTCAAGGTACTGCATCCCCTGCCGCGCATCAACGAAATCCCGCTCGATGTGGATGACAATCCCAAAGCGTACTACTTCACCCAGGCCCGCAACGGACTTTATGTCCGCCAGGCCATCATCGCCAAAGTACTCCAGTTGTTGTAGCCTTCATCTTTCCAACCATGACCAGAGATATCAAGAACGAGAAAATGATCGTCAGCGCGTTGAAAAACGGCACGGTCATCGACCATATCCCCCCGCGGAACCTTTTCAAAGTCATCGCACTGCTCGACCTGGACCAGTGCACGTCCCAGATGACCTTCGGCACGAACCTGAACAGCAAGCTGCTCGGGAAAAAGGCCATCATCAAGATAGCCGACCTTTTCCTGGAAGAAAAGGACATTGACAAAATCGCCATGATTGCTCCGACCGCCAAACTGAACATCATCAAGGATTATCAGGTGGTCGAAAAAAGGGCGCTCTGCATTCCGGACGTTGTCAAAGGTATTGTTAAATGCCTGAACCCCAAGTGCATAACAAACAACGAAGAAGTGCCCACCGTTTTCGAAGTCGTCGAGCGCCATCCGCTCACGCTCCGGTGCCACTACTGCGAAAAAACCGTCGGACAGGAAGACATCGTGCTGCGCTGATCACCACTTCTTCCGGGGCGTGGTGGCCATGAATTCCTTAAGATAGAAAGGTGTGAAATAGGCGACATCGCACCAGCGGCGTTCCTGTAACGCCCGGGCCGACAGTGTAGCCATCGCGGCCGCCGAGGCACGGATGCCGTCATAGAACCGGGCGGTGTCCGGCGTGAGAATGCCTGCACACTTCATCGCACCGGGACCGAAAAAAGCAACGGGTCCTGCCGCCAGTGCCTCGCTGAAAGAATCCGCCGTCACGATTTCGGCATGCACCTCCGAACAAGGCGTACCTTCCCTGTCGTACAGCGCAGTGTACACTTCCATCCGGCGCGCATCGATCATCGGTGCCAGCCGCCAGTCCGGGCCGACATCGCCGGCATGCGCGGCCAGAAACGCCTGCACCAGCACCTCGGCCGTTGATACGGCAAGCAGCGGGACTCCGGCGCCATAGCACAATCCTTTGGCCGTCGACACGCCGATGCGCAGACCGGTATAAGACCCCGGTCCCATGCTGACCGATACCGCATCCAGATCCGATACCACCAGACCGGCCTCCGACAGCAGTTCGCCGGCGCAGACCGTCAGCATGGTGGCATGGCTGTGTCCTTCCGCGCTTTCTTTCAGCGCCTTCACTTCGTTCCCTTCCGAAAGGGACACCGAACAGACATCCGCTGTGGTTTCAATGTTGAGTATCATCGGCCGTTAGTTTTCGGGCGGCTGCCATACCAGTCGGCAATCATTCTTTCGAGCGTCGGACCATACTTGCCGGACAATTCCGTCCGGTTGAATTCCTCTGCCTGCTCGACCATCGAATTGAGCTGGATGATGCGGGCCCGTTTTTCTTCCGACAGCAGCGACGAAAAACGTTTGGGGAAACTTTGCAGGTAATTGTACTCCTCCACGGCCCGGTTGGCCAGTATTTCCATCCAGCGGTCGCCCGACGTGACATCGCCGGCCTCGTAGTAGCGCGAAACGATGTTGCGCGAATAGATATCCAGCGGCACCGTCGCGTCCGGAATGACCTCCATGCAGCGGTCCAGCACCTCCAGCGCTTTTTCGTACTTTCCCTCACGCGAAAGCATCTCGGCCAGGTTCATGAACAGATGGCGGCAGGTGATGCCCAGCGTTCGCGTACACGTTTCATCCAGATAGACTTTCGGATTGTCGACATTTTCCCAGCGGAAGACATGCATCAGCCGGTCGTACATCAGGTCGGTGTCCATCATGCCGATCCAGTCCTTCTTGACCGTATCCTGCACGGGCACGAAACGGTATGCAAAACCGTCCAGCCGCATGTAGGCATCGAGGTTCAGCCTATGGGAGGCCGGAACCGAATACGCGAAATATACCGGGCGTGTCCAGTTGTTGGTCGCCAGCATGTCAAGCGTCATCATGGCACTCTTCAGCAGGATGTTGTCGCCGTATTCCAGGTTGCCGGCAAGACGCCATTTCACCTCCGGCACAATGTCGGCCGTATCCTTGGGCGGGACGGTGCCGTTCGCCGCCACCTTGCTCCGGTTCACCGGCAGCGAAAGGAACCGCGCCGGCAGATAATCCAGCGTCTCGGCATACTGCGGAAGCGTCTTGGTACGCTTGTCATCGCTCGCCAGGAAATCGACAGCCTCCCTGACGCTGACATATTCCCCGTCGAACAGGTCGAAGATATACGCCATCGTCC
>JAEEGL013832529.1_pt1 | contig 18276 bp, 19 predicted proteins | sample 9134231 | NCBI WGS metagenome assembly JAEEGL01 (sample SAMN16246548, study PRJNA631951) | gut metagenome | biome: gut microbiome; feature: rumen; material: fiber-attached | host: Bos | place: Iran: Karaj | collected 2018-10 | reverse complement strand
CGCCGGCATGGGAAAGGCTGCCGAAATTCCGGAAGCCATCCGCAAGGCCAATGAAGACGCCAAAAAGCATCTGGTGAACGTGCCGATCGACGGCACCACCATTCCTCATGAAATGACCGGATATTATTCCACTGCCAAGAGCGTGCTCATGCCCGCTCCCGAAGGCACCGGCGTGATCGCCGGCGGCGCTGCCCGCGCTGTGCTCGAAATGGCCGGTATCAAGGATATCCGCACCAAGAGCTACGGAACCAACAATCCGATCAACATGGTCAAGGCCACGCTGGAAGCGCTCAAGAAGATGCGCAGCGCCGAGCAGGTCGCCAAGATGCGCGGCAAGACCGTGGAAGAAGTGCTGGGTTAAGGAGGATAAAGAGATGAAGCTGAAGATTACGCTGATCAAGTCTCCGATCGCCTCAATGCCCAATCACAAGGCCAACGTTGCCGCACTGGGTCTCAGGAAGGTCGGCCAGACCGTGGTCCAGCCCGACAACGCCGCGATCCGCGGACAGATCTTCGCCGTGAAGCACATGGTGAAGGTGGAAGAAGTTAACGAATAAAGGAGGAATTACCCATGAAACTGCATGAACTGCATCCCGCTGAAGGGTCCACCACCGCTCAGAAGCGGCTGGGCCGCGGTACCGGTTCCGGTCTGGGCAAGACCTCCGGTAAGGGCCACAAGGGCGCCAAAGCCCGCAGCGGCGGCGGCAAGCGGCCCGGATTTGAAGGCGGCCAGATGCCCCTGTACCGCCGCGTTCCGAAGCGCGGCTTCAACAACATTTTCGGAACGGATTACGCCGTAGTGAACGTGGAAAGCCTCGAAATCTTCAATGACGGTGATACCGTGACGGTTCAGGACCTGCTGGATAAAAGAATCATCCGGAAGACCCTGGACGGCGTGAAGATCCTCGGCAACGGCGAGCTGACCAAGAAGCTGACCGTGCAGGCGAACAAGTTCACCGAGGGCGCGAAAGAGAAGATCGAGGCCGTCGGCGGGAAAGCCGAGGTGATCTGAGATGCTCGAGAATATCCGCAAAATCTGGAGGATCCCTGATCTCCGCAAGAAGATCATTTTTACGTTCGTCATGCTCGTGATCTACCGCCTGGTCGGCGTTATCCCGGCCCCCGGCGTTGACGCGATCCGCGTGATGAACAGCAACAACTCGAACAATCTTCCTCTGCTGGAGCTGGTCAACATGATGACCGGCAACAAATTCAGCGAGATGACGATCATGGCGATGGGTATCACACCCTACATCAACGCCAGCATTATCATGCAGCTGCTGACCATCGCGATCCCCGCGCTGGAACGGCTGAGCAAGGAAGAGGACGGCCGTACCAAGATCAACCGGATCACCCGCTATGTGACGGTCGGCCTGGCCGCCCTGCAGGCTATCGGCCTGGTCCGCGGCCTGGGCTTCATCAAGAGCGGCTGGCTGAACTACGTCCTGGTCGGTGTGAGCATGGCCGGCGGTACCGCTCTGGCGATGTGGATCGGCGAGAGGATCACCGAGAAGGGAATCGGCAACGGCGTCAGTCTGCTGATCTTTGTCGGCATCATCTCCAACCTGTTCAACAGCATCGTGAGCGGCTTCACTACCGCCAGCACGACCGGCACCACCAGCGGCTGGGTCAACCTGATCGTGATCGTTGTGACCTGTATCCTGATGACCGTGATCGTAACCTTTGTTGAGCTGGGCGAGCGGCGCATCCCGCTGCAGATCGCCAAGCAGGTAAAGGGCCGCCGCGTATACGGCGGACAGAACACCCACATGAGCCTGAAGGTCGTTTCCGTCGGCGTGCTTCCCCTGATCTTCGCGTATTCCTTCCTGGCTTTCCCGGGAACGATCGCGCAGCTGGTGGATCCCAAGATGGAAGGCGGCTTCACCAGGTGGTGGACTGTGAACATGAATCCCGGCAGCGTCTGGTATATGATCATTTCCGCTCTGCTGATCATCGCGTTCACCTTCTTCTACTCCAGCATCAGCTTCGATCCCAAACAGCAGGCTGAGCAGCTGCAGCAGCAGGGTGCCGTGATCCCCGGACAGCGCGGAAAGAACATCCGCCAGTATCTGCAGAATACCGTCAGCCGGCTGAACCTGTTCGCCGCGCTGTTCCTGGCCATTCTGGCCGCGGTTCCGACCCTGCTGCTCCGCCTGGCGGGCGTGCAGGTGCCCTTCGCGGCAAGCTCCATCCTGATCGCTGTCAGCGTATCGCTGGAAACCATCCGTACCATCCAGGGCGAGATGAGCATCCGCGGCATCGATATGGATATGGACAACGTCGGATTCATGTAATCCGGCAGGGACGGTTCAAACGTCCCGTTCTCCCTGAGGGGAGACCAAGACAGAACAGAAACGTATCGGAGCGGGCGGTTCCGTCCGCTCCGGCACGTGTTTACTGATGAACGGAAAGGAGAGCCATCGATGAACATCATCTTTCTGGGACCTCCCGGAGCAGGAAAAGGCACGCAGGCGCAGAAGATCTGCGCGGCGCTGAACATTCCGCAGATCTCCACGGGCGACATTCTTCGCCGCGCGATGAAGGACGGAACGGAGACCGGGCTGAAGGCCAAGAGCTATATCGAGGCCGGCAAGCTGGTGCCCGACGAAGTCATCATCGATATCGTCAAGGAACGCCTGGCCATGGATGACTGCCGGAACGGCTACATTCTGGATGGATTCCCCCGGACCGTGCCGCAGGCGGAAGCCCTGGACACCATCGCGAAGATCGACCACGTGATCGAGCTGGCGGTGGACGACCAGGTACTGGTGGAACGCCTGAGCGGGAGAAGGGTCTGCGTCAAGTGCGGCGCGACCTATCATCTGAGCATGCTCGGCGGAAAGACGAACTGCGCCGTGTGCGGCGAGGAGCTGATCCAGCGTAAGGATGACAGCGCCGAGACCGTGCTGGCCCGTCTGGAGGTTTATCACGCCCAGACCGCCCCGCTGATCGGCTATTACGAGAAAAAAGGCCTGCTGCAACGGATCGACGGCGCGCAGGGAATGGATAACACGTACGCGGCTATCCTGAATGCTTTGGGAGTTCAGGCATGATCAGTTTGAAGAACCCGTCCCAGATCGCCAAGATGAGGGACGCGGGGAAGATCCTTTACGAGGTCGAGCAGCAGGTGAGGGAAGCTGTCAAACCCGGCGTCACGACCATGGATCTGGACGTGCTGGCGGAGCAGCTGATCCGGAAGAATCACGCGATCCCTTCCGAAAAAGGCTATGAAGGCTATCCCTGCAGCATCTGCGCAAGCATCAACGATGAAGTGGTTCACGGCATTCCCAGCGACACGCGCGTCCTGAAGGAAGGAGATATCCTAACTGTGGACTGTACGCTGCTGCTGGACGGCTGGCAGAGCGATTCCGCGTTTACCGTCGGCGTCGGTCAGATCAGCGACGAAGCCGCGAAGCTGATCCGGGTCACGGAGGAATGCTTCTGGCTGGGGGTCAGGCAGGCGATCGTCGGGAACCGTCTCGGAGATATCGGCCACGCCATTGAAAAGCACGCCAGGGAGAACGGCTTCCAGCCCATCCGTGAGTTTACAGGCCACGGGATCGGGCGGGAAATGCATGAGGACCCGTCGGTGTTCAACTTCGGTGAGCCGGGCAGAGGCCTGAGACTGCGCAGGGGAATGACCATCGCGGTCGAGCCCATGATCGCAGCCGGCGACTGGCACCTGCAGATCGATGAAGACGGCTGGTGCGCCCGGACCGTGGATCATTCACTGACATCCCACTACGAACACACCATTGCCATTACGGAAGCCGGATATCCGGAGATCCTGACTTTGCCCGGGTTCGACTGGAACAAGGTCGAAGACGTGTAAAGAATTGGGGATGAAACGATGAAGGAACCTTTTTCCTTTGAAGAAGGACGCGTTGTCCAGAGCACTCAGGGGCGGGACAGGGGCGGATATTTTATCGTCCTGGAAAGCTCCGGGGACGGTTATGTGATGATGGCTGACGGCCTGAATCACAGGCTTGACCGGCCCAAGAAAAAGAAGACAAAACATTTGCGCGCGAAGCCGGTGCTGATTGACCTGAAGACCGCGAGGCCGGAAGGCGGGAAGCTGCAGGACAGCGACCTGAGAAGGGCGCTGGAGAACAACGGATTCGCGGTAGAACGCTCGCTGTGCAAGGAGGGCTGATATTGTCCAAGAGCGATGTGATCGAAATGGAAGGCAAGGTTGTTGAGGCTTTGCCCAACGCCATGTTCCAGGTGGAGCTGCAAAACGGCCACCAGATTCTGGCGCATATTTCCGGTAAAATGCGGATGAATTTTATCCGGATCTACCCCGGAGATAAGGTAACGATTGAACTTTCGCCCTATGATCTGACCAGAGGCCGGATCACCTGGCGCAGCAAGAACTGATTGAGATAAAGGAGGTCACGCACATGAAAGTCCGTCCGTCTGTCAAGCCGATCTGCGAAAAGTGCAAGATCATCAAGCGCAAAGGCCATGTGATGGTTATCTGTGAGAACCCGAAGCATAAGCAGAAGCAGGGCTGATGATCCCTGAAGCAAAAGCACCGCCTGAGGCGGTGCTTTTTCCGTTGCGGCGGAAAGGAGCCGATAAAGGCAGGAAACCGGTGCCTGCTTTACGGAAAACGCAGGATATGATAAAATACTTCAGGAAAGGGAGGGTGAATGATGTACAGACGGTACTCGCAGGTGAACGAGGACTATGTGCCCGACGGCCAGAAAACCCGGAACCGGATCAAAAATGTGATCATTCTTCTTCTGACAGCAGCCGTGATCGCGCTCTGCGTGATCGGCATTCCTGCTCTGCAGAGCAAGAACGGAGCCCGGAACCTTTATATATCCAGAATGCAGACGGAATGCTCCGACGCGGTCCGGCAGGCTACCGTGCTGAGCAGGAACGCCGGCGCCGACTCGGCGCTGATCCTGTCCCGGATCCGCAGCAATATCAGCGATATCAGCCTGATCAACGAGCTGAGCATCGGGCAGGACGGTCCGTCCGGCCGGCTGATCAATGAGGAGGAGATCCAGGCGATCACCTCCACGATCGATCAGTACCTGTCCTTCCTGACGACCGGGATGGATACGGGCGAATATCAGACCAATCTGCAGAATACGCTTTACACGCTGCAGGAAAGGCTCAATTCCATCAACTGACATACCGGGATCATGAAACGGAAGCCGGAGAGGCGCGCTTCCGCTTCTTTTTTTGAAACGGCGGAAAAGCGAAAGGAGGCATCAGGATGATCCGCTGGGGAGAAAAGCTGGAGGAGAAGATCCGGATGCTTCCGGATTCACCGGGCTGCTATATGATGAAGGACGCCGGCGGGACGATCATTTACGTCGGGAAGGCGGTAAACCTGAAAAACCGTGTGCGCAGCTATTTCAGGGATACATATCATACGCCCAAGGTAGCGGCAATGATCAGCCATATCGATGATTTTGAGATCCTGCTGTGCGAGACGAACCTGGAAGCCCTGATCCTGGAATGCAACCTGATCAAGCTGCATAAGCCCTACTATAATATCCTGCTGAAGGACGACAAGCACTATCCGTACCTGAAGATCAACCTGAAGGAGCCGTTTCCGCGCCTGGAGATCTGCCGGCGTCTGGAGAAGGACGGAGCGAGGTATTTCGGCCCGTACATCGGCGCCAATGCCGTACGGCAGGTGATCGAAGCGGTGAGGGACGTTTTTCCGCTGCGCACCTGCCGGCAGACGCTGCCGCCCAAATCGCCGAAGCGTCCCTGCGTGAATTACGATATCGGGAAATGCCTCGCGCCGTGCGCCGGAAAATGCACGGAGGAGGCCTACCGGGAAATGATCGGCGGCGTGCTGCATTTTCTGGAAGGCGACTACGAACGGGTGATCGAGCGGCTGACAGGCGAAATGAACGCGGCCGCGGCAGCCATGCGCTATGAGCGGGCGGCCCAGCTGCGTGACAAGATCAAAGACGTACGCGGACTGATGGAACGCCAGATCGCCATCCGCACGGACCGCAGCGAGCAGGACCTGATCGCCGTGGCGCAGGACGGACTGGACGCTATGATCCAGATCCTGTACGTACGCGGCGGGAGAATGATCGGCGGAGACCATTTCCTGCTGGCGCGGGAGGGCGGCGAGGAGCCCGGTGAGGTGATAGCCGGCTTTATGACACAATACTATGAGGAAGCGGCCATGATCCCGCGGAACGTCCTGTGCGAGGTGCTGCCGGAAGGAATGACGGAGCAGCTGGAGACCTGGCTGCGCGGAATAAAGGGCAGCGCCGTGACCCTGACGACGCCGAAGCGGGGAGAAAAGCACGAGCTGGTGCTGCTGGCCTCCAAGAACGCCGCGGACGCCCTGAAGAAGCGGAACGCCCGCCGGACCGTGCAGGAGGAAAGAACGGTCGGCGCGGCGGCCAACCTGGGCAGGATCCTCGGAATGGAGGAATACCCGCGGCGCATCGAGGGCTACGATATCTCCAACACGCAGGGCTCGCAGAGCGTTGCCTCGATGGTCGTTTTTATTGACGGGATGCCCGCCAAAAAGGAGTACCGCCATTTCCGCATTAAAACCGTGGAGGGGGCCAACGATTTCGAGTCCCTGAAGGAGGTGCTCGGGCGGCGCTACGCGCACGCGACGCGCGAAAAGGAGGAGGGGACGGAGAACGCGAAGTTTTCCGACCTGCCCGACCTGATCCTGATCGACGGCGGCCCGCAGCAGCTGCGGTTTGCCCGGCAGGCGATCCTGGACCAGGGACTGACGCCCCCGGCCATGTTCGGCCTGGCGGAAAAGCTGGAGGAGATCTGGCTGCCGGACGCGGAAACGCCGATCGTGCTGGACTATCATACGCCGGAGCTGCAGCTGGTGCAGCGCGTGCGCGACGAGGCGCACCGCTTTGGCATTATCCATCACCGGACGCTGCGCGGGAAGGCCTCCCTGCATTCCCGGCTGGAGGATATCCCCGGGATCGGCCCGGCCAGGAGAAAGGCGCTGCTGAAGGCCTTCGGGAGCCTGAAGGGCATTCAGGAAGCGGACGAGGAAGCGATCGCGGCAGTGAAGGGAATGAACGCCGCGGCAGCGAAAGCGGTCAGGAAAGCTCTTGCGCCGGACCGGGAATCATGAGATAATTAAACATACGGCAGTTCGAAAGGGGGAGAAGGCTTACGGCAAGCGCTTTATGGGTCAGAACGATCCGGAACCACCGGATCGACAGGCAGGCGACCGTGCCATGCGGCAGGGACGACCCGCGGGATGCCCTGCTCGCGGCATGCCATGAGCTGGACCTTCCCGAACCGCTCTGGCTGGACAAGAACCAGCGGGAGTGGGAGGAATTCGGCATGACGCGGTTCCAGCCGGATGCCTTTTTTGAAGGAGTCGTATTCCAGCGTATGGATATCGAGTACATCGATCCGGACGCGCCGAAAAAGAAGAGCACGGATCCGCGGAACGCGTTTTAAAGAAGGAAGAAGAGAGTATGGATAAAAGGATTTCCGAACTGATCGACAGCTACCGGGACGAATATGTCAGGACCCTGCAGGAATGGGTCAGGACGCCCTCCGTCAGGACGGAGGCGGAGGCGGGCGCACCCTTCGGCAGGGATATCCGCCGCATGCTGGACAGGGCGATGGATACCGCGAGGGAAATGGGCTTTGAGCCGAGGGATTTTGACGGCTATGCCTGCGACCTGACGCTGGGAAGCTGTCCGGAGGCCGTCGGTGTTCTGGGGCATCTGGACGTGGTGCCCACGGGCGACGGCTGGACGAAGCCGCCCTTCGGCGCGGTGATCGAGGACGGAAGGATCTACGGGCGGGGGACGAACGACGACAAGGGCCCCGCGCTGGCTGCCCTCTTCGCCATGAAGGCGATCCGGGACGCCGGCATTCCCCTGAAGCGGAGCATCCGCCTGATCCTCGGCTGCGATGAGGAATGCGACTGGAAGTGCATGGAATACTATACAGCGCACGAGCAGATGCCGGAGATCGGCTTCAGCCCGGACGCGTGCTTCCCGCTGATCAATACGGAAAAAGGGATGCTCGGACTGGAGCTGCGCTTTCCCGCGGCGGAGGAAGGCCTGAGGATCCTGAAGCTGTCGGTCGGAGAGCGCGTCAACGTGATCGCCGGGGAGAGCAAAGCCCTCCTGGAGGGCGGCGCGGAGCTGGCGGAAAAGGTCGCCGCGTATGCCCGGGAAACCGGCCTGGATTACAGCGCTGAGGTGACTGAGGAAGGCGTATGGGTCACGGCCGTCGGGATCCCCGGCCACAGCGCCTATCCGGAGGGCAAGCGCAGCGCTGTCGGGATGATGCTGAAGCTGCTGAAGGCGCTTGGCGCGAAGGGCGGCATCGCCGTGCTGGCCGACGCGGTGGGCATGGAAAGCGACGGGGCGGGCCTCGGCTGCGCCTGCAGCGATGAAGTGTCCGGCCCGCTGACGAACAATATGGGCATCCTGAGGCTGGAGGACGGCATGTGGTATGCCACGCTGGACCTCCGCTGCCCGGTGACGGCGGACCTGAAGGCCCTGCAGGAAAAGGCGGCGGCGCATCTGCCCGGGATCGGAGTAACGGTGACGGCCTGCAAGGCGCCGCACCATGTACCCGCGGACAGCGAACTGGTCAGCAGCCTGCTCGCGGCTTATGAGGAAGAGTCCGGCCTGAAGGGAGAGGCCCTTTCCACGGGCGGCGGGACCTATGCCAAGGTGCTGAAGCAGGGGGTCGCCTTCGGGGCCGTATTCCCCGGGGAAGAGGAGCTGGCCCATCTGGCGGATGAATACGAAAGCATCGACAGCCTGATGCTGGCCATGAAGATCTACGCGAACGCGCTGATCCGGCTGGCGGCGGAATAAGGCTTTCCGCGAAGTACAGAATACGCACGAGATACGAGGAGAAAAAGAATGATCACAGTCAGCAACGTTTCCCTGACCTTCGGCGGTCAGAAGCTTTTTTCCGGCGCGGACCTGAAATTCCTGCCCGGTAACTGCTACGGTATTATCGGAGCCAACGGCGCCGGCAAATCCACTTTTCTGAGGATCCTGAGCGGGGAGCTGGAGCCGACCACCGGGTCGGTCGTCATTCCTCTGAACGAGCGCATGAGCACGCTGAAGCAGGACCAGTTCATGTACGACGCCTATCCCGTGCTGGACACGGTGATCATGGGCAATCAGCGCCTGTACGACATCATGAAGGAAAAGGACGCGCTGTACGCCAAGCCCGACTTCAGCGAAGCGGACGGGGAAAAGGCCGCTGAGCTGGAGGGCGAGTTTGCCGAGATGGACGGCTGGAACGCCGAGAGCGACGCGGCTGCCCTGCTGACGGGCCTGGGCATTCCGGCTGAGGATCATTATATGATGATGGCCGAGCTGAAGGCCGGCGACAAGTTCAAGGTGCTGCTGGCGCAGGCGCTGTTCGGTAATCCGGACATCCTGCTGCTGGACGAGCCGACCAACAACCTGGACAACCGCTCCGTGGCCTGGCTGGAGGATTTCCTGATGGAGTTCCCGGGCACGCTGATCGTTGTCAGCCATGACCGCTGGTTCCTGAACAATATCTGCACCCATATCGTGGATATCGACTATAACCAGGTCAAGCTCTACGTGGGCAACTATGACTTCTGGTATGAATCCAGCAAGATGATGCAGGCCCTGATGAGCGACCAGAAGAAGCGCCGGGAGGACAAGATCCGCGAGCTGCAGGCCTTTATACAGCGCTTCTCCAGCAACAAGAGCAAGGCCCGGCAGGCCACCAGCCGCCGGAAGCTGCTGGACCAGCTGACCATTGAGCAGATGCCCGTATCCAGCAGGCGCTATCCCTGGGTCAGCTTTACGCCGGACCGGGAGGCCGGGAAGGACATCCTGCAGGTGAGCGGGCTGAATTATACGCAGGACGGCGTACAGCTGCTGAAGGACGTGAGCTTCCTGGTCACCAAGGGGCAGAAGATCGCCCTGGTGGGCAATGAACAGGCGGAGACCGCGCTTTTCCGTATCCTGGCGGAGGAGATCCAGCCGGACAGCGGTACCATCAAATGGGGTGTGACGATCTCCACCAGCTATTTCCCGAAGGACAACAGCTCTTTCTTTGACGGCTGCGACCTGACGATGATGCAGTGGTTCGCCCAGTACTCACCCGAACAGCTGGAGACCTATATGCGCGGCTTTCTCGGCCGGATGCTGTTCAGCGGCGACGACGTGTACAAGCCTGTGAGCGTCCTGTCCGGCGGTGAGCGCGTGCGCTGCATGCTCAGCCGGATGATGCTCTCCGGAGCGAACTTCCTGATGCTGGACCAGCCGACGAACCACCTGGATCTGGAGTCCATCACCGCGGTGAACAACGGGCTGATCAACTTCCCCGGCAACGTGATCTTCACCAGCCAGGACCACCAGTTCATCTCCACCGTGGCGGACAGGATCATTGAGATCCGGCAGGACGGCACGATCGCGGATTATCTGTGCAGCTATGAGGAATATCTGGAAAAGACCAAAGCGTAAATCAAGAAAACAGCGGGGCAGGCCGGATGGCCTGCCCCGCCGCGCTGTTTCCGGGGATTATTTTTTCGCAAGCTCGGAACAGATGCGGTCAAATTCTTCCTCATCCAGGTTATAGTGTTTTTTGTAAAGGATCCAGGAGACCAGCATCAGGATAAAGGGGAGGACCGTCATGACCAGCAGGAGGCCCAGGGACTGATAGCCCTGCACGCCCGAGAGCAGTTCCGTGATCCGCGCTGTTTTCTCCTCTGCCGTGATCTCACCGAGATTCGCCAGCTGCTCCGTATCGGCGATGCCGTTCGTGTAATTGATGATACTGAAGACAATGTAAGTGATATTCGCTATGGCGATCGTCAGCGCGGAGGCGAGCTTCGTCAGGAAGGGGCGGAGGGAGGCGATGATCCCCTCATCCCGCGTGCCGTGCTTCAGCTCGTTGTATTCCACGGTATTCATGATGGAGATCATCATGACGAGGTAGAAGCCGTACTGACCAAAGTTGGCGAGCATATAGCCTGCCGTTACCGCGGCGAATTTCGGCGTGCCGGAGGGGAAGAGGAGCCCCGCCAGCAGCATGACCGCGTAGCCGACCGTTGAAACGGCCATCAGGATATTCATCAGCGGTTTGCGGTGCATCCGCTTTGAGATCATCGGATAGAAGATCATCAGGAAGGCGGTCACGATCATTCCGAGCATATGGAAAACCGTGAAGAGGCCGCCCTCATAGCCGAACTCCACATAGATGTAGGTCTGTCCGACACCGGCGGAAATGATGCCGTTGCCGATCTGCTGGAGCAGGAAGACCAGGGAGATCCAGAGCAGCTGATCGTTCCCGGTGATCGTGGATATGACCTTTTTTATGCTGAAGGGCGGTACGGGCTCATCGTTGTAGTTCCGCTGCTCTTTGACGCCGAAGACCGTGAAGGCCATAAAGGCGGGTCCCAGCAGGGCGATGATCAGCGCGACGGCGCCGTAGGCGGTGACCGCGTTTCCGCCGATCGCGTTTTCCCCGGCTGTGAACATCGGGATGAAGGAGCCCGCCAGCACGCCGCCGATCCCGGCAAAAAGCGTGGCGCGGGAGGTGTATTTATCCCGGGTGGGCGCGTCGGAGCTCAGCGACGGGACCATGCCCCAGTAGGAAATGTCGTGCATGGTGTAGGTAATGCTGTAAAGGAAATAGATGATCCCGAAGAAAACCACAAAGCCCCAGCCCTGAAGCTGAACGTTGAAGGCCAGGTAGATGACCACGGATGTCGTCAGGATACCGATGGCCATCCAGGGCTTGAACTTGCCCCAGCGGGTGCGTGTGCGCTCAATAATGTTGCCCATGATCGGGTCATTCAGGGCGTCGAATACGCGCGCCGCCACCATAATGACGGTGATGGCGCTGAGCTGTGCGGGCGTCAGCTTGTGCGTGAAGAGCACGAAGGTGAGCAGGTAGCTGGTGACGAGGGAGTACATCATGTCCCGGCCAACGGTACCCAAAGGGAACATGATCAGATTCCGCCTGGTGACTTTGGGATCTTCCAAGAATAACACCTCTGTTTGGTTTTATGATGTCTGTATTGTAACAGACAAAAAGGATAAATTCAACCAGGAAGGACGGCCTGAGACCGGACAAAAACTGACAGAAAAACCGGCCGTCCCGTGGGACGGCCGGCAGGAAACCGGAAACAGATTACTTGTTGACGGTGCAGTACATGAAGTACTTGTAGCCCAGCGGGTTGGAGAAGAAGCCTTCCACGCTGTCATCGATCATGTAGATATCGGTGTAGAAGGACAGCGGGACGATGGCGCCGGTGCTCATGAGCAGGTCCTCTGCACGGTGCATGAGCTTATACCGGGTATCCTTGTCGGTGCACTTCTTGACCAGGTTAATGATCACGTCATAGGTCTGCGCCCAGGTGCCGTTTTCCACCTTGACATCGATGCCCAGATCGGTCAGGTCGATGCTGTAGGCGGCGATGTCCTTGTGGGCATCCTTGCCGAACTGCACGTCGTTGTTGCCGGAAGCGGAGACCCACATATCCAGGAAGGAGATGGGATCATTGTAGTCAGCCAGCCAGCCGTTGCGGGCGATGGTGTAATCGCCGTCCTTACGGGTGTTCAGGAAGGTGGCCCACTCCTGGTTGGTCAGGTTCATGGTGATGCCGATGCCGGCCAGAGCGCTCGCCAGGTATTCACCGATGGCCTTGTGGCCTTCGCTGGTGTTGTACAGATACTCCATGGTCGGGAAGTTGGTGAACTGCTGGGTCGCTTCATCGAAGGTGTAATACTTCTTCAGGGTCTCGACGGCGGAAGCCCAGTTGCTCTCGTAAGCTTCTTCGGATACGTCATAGTAGCCGGTGAAGTCGGCGGAGCCGGCATTCTTGTAGAACTCGGAGCCATCAGCGTCCGTCATGCCCATGGCGACGAAGCTGGAAGCGGGGACCTGGCCGGCCTGGCCGATCTCGCGGACGATGTAGTTGCGGTCAAACAGCAGCGCGATGGCGTTGCGGATCTCAGCGCGGGCATTCTCGGCTTCCACGCCGGTCAGGGTGGTGTCAGCGGGCAGGATGTCAGCGTTGACGTTCCAGCAGACGTAGTAGGTGCCGATCTGGCCGGCAACGACGAACTCGGTGGGATACTCGGCCTTCAGGGTCGCGATCTCGGCGGTGGGAACATCGTCGATCAGCAGCCAGTCGCCGTTCTTGAAGTTGGACAGCATGTTGTTGGCGTCATCGGAGAGATAGAACTCGATCTTATCCATCTTGATGCCGTCAGCCTTTGCATAGGCGGGGTTTTTGGTCAGGACGATCTTGCTGTTGTGGGCCCACTCGGACATGATGTAGGGGCCGTTGCAGATGTAGGTCGCCGGATCGGTAGCCCAGGCTTCGTTGGCAACGACGTCTTCACGGACCGGCAGATAGGTCGGGAAGGCCAGCAGCTCATTCCAGTAGCTGACGTCATTGTTCAGGGTGACCACGAGGGTCTTGTCATCGGTGGCTTCCACGGCCAGGTCATCCGGATAGCCCTTGACGACCTCGAACATATAGCCATAGTCGGCGGCCAGAGCTTCGGAGGCGGCACGCTTCCACGCGAAGACATAGTCAGCGGCGGTCAGCGGCTTGCCGTCGGACCAGGTCAGCCCGTCAGCCAGGGTGTAGGTGTAGGTCGCGGTGCCGTCTTCATTGATGACGGCAGCGGGCAGTTCAACAGCCTGATCGGGAACGATGACCAGGTTGCCGTTCTCATCCTGCGCCCAGGTGGAAAGGCCGGAGAACAGGTGAGCGATCAGGGTCGCGCCGTCAACGGCGGAGTTCAGAGCGGGATCCAGCGTGTCAGGCTCGGAAGCGATACTGACAGCGATGGAGGTTTCCTCGCCCTCGGCATAGCTCAACGCGGCGCAGGACAGCACCATAGCCAGAGCCAGAACCAGAGAAAGCAGTTTCTTCATAATGAAATCCTCCCAGAAATATTTTCAAAAACGCGCTTGGCGTTATTGAATCATGATCAGTCACCGATCTCCTTCAGCCGGTGGCAGGCGACCAGGTGCCCGGCGCCCTCATCCTTCAGCTCGGGCATGGACTGCGCGCACTGCTCCGTGGCATAGCGGCAGCGGGTGCGGAACGGGCAGCCGGAGGGCGCGTTCAGCGGGCTTGGGATGTCTCCGCTGAGCACGATGCGCTTATTGGCGCGGGCCTTTTTCGGATCCGGCAGCGGTACAGCCGAGAGCAGGGAACGGGAATAGGGATGCAGCGGATGCCGGTAGATCTCGTCCGCGTCCGCCAGCTCCACCAGCTTGCCCAGATACATGACGGCGATCCGGTCGGAAATATGCCGGACGACCAGCAGATCGTGCGCGATGAAAAGATAGGTGAGGCCGAGGCGGTCCTGAAGGTCGTCAAACATATTGATGACCTGCGCCTGAATGGATACGTCCAGCGCGGAGACCGGTTCGTCACAGACGATGAATTCCGGATTGACCGCCAGCGCCCGGGCGATGCCGATGCGCTGCCGCTGGCCGCCGGAAAACTCATGCGCGTAGCGGCTGGCGTGCTCGCTGTTCAGACCGACATAGCCCAGCAGCTCCAGCACGCGTTCCTCGCGTTCCTGCTTTGTCCTGCAGAGCTCATGCACGTCCAGCGGCTCAGCGACGATATCGGATACGGTCATGCGGGGATTCAGAGAGGAATAGGGATCCTGGAAAACCATGGTGGCTTTCTTTCTGAACTCGCGGATGGACTGTTTGCTTTCGATCAGCTGCCCGTCATAACGGATCTCGCCGGCGGTGGGCTGATACAGGTGCAGGATCGTGCGCCCGACGGTGGTCTTGCCGCAGCCGGACTCACCGACCAGGCCCAGCGTTTCCCCGCGCCGGATGGTGAAGGAAACGTCGTCGACCGCCTTCAGGGGACGGGTCTTCAGGAAGCCGGTGTTGATCGGGAAATACTGCTTCAGCCCGCGGACGTCCAGCAGGATATCGTTTTTATTCTCACTCACTGCGCGTCACCGCCTTTCGCAGCGTTCTTTTCCGCTTCCAGCGCCTTCTGACAGGTGACCCAGCAGGAGGAGGAATGACCCTCCGAGATCTCCAGCACGGGGGCATGCTCAGTCAGGCAGACCTTCATGGCCGCGTCGCAGCGGGGAGCGAAGGGGCAGCCCCTGGGCATGTTCAGAAGGTCGATCGGCGTGCCGGTGATCGGCTTCAGCCGCTGGCCGTTATTCTCATCCCGGGGGATGGAACGCATGAGGCCCTTGGTGTATTCATGCTGCGGATCGTAGAAGATGTCATCCGCGGTGCCCTTCTCACAGATGGCGCCGGCGTACATGACGATGATCTCGTCGCACAGCTGGGCAACGACGCCCAGGTCATGGGTGATCATGATGATGGCCATACCGAGCTTGCGCTGCAGGTCCTGCATCAGCTCCAGGATCTGGGCCTGGATGGTCACGTCCAGCGCGGTGGTCGGTTCATCGGCGATCAGGATATCGGGCTCGCAGGCCAGCGCCATGGCGATCATCACGCGCTGCCGCATGCCGCCGGAAAGCTCAAAGGGATACTGCTTCATGCGCTTTTCCGGTTCGTTGACGTTGACAAGGCGCAGCATTTCCACCGCGCGCTCCCGCGCCTCTTTACGGTTCCGGTTGGTGTGCAGGCGGATGGCTTCCATCAGCTGGGTGCCGATCGTATAGGTCGGGTTCAGGGAAGTCATCGGGTCCTGGAAAATGATCGAGATCCTGTTTCCGCGGACCGTGCGGATGGTCTTCTCGTCCGCGCCGACCAACTCCTGACCGTCCAGCTTGACGCTGCCTCCCACGATTTTGCCGGTGGGAGCCAGGATCTGCATGATGGAATAAGCGGTCACGGACTTGCCGGAGCCGGATTCACCGACGATGCCCAGCACCTTGCCCCTGTCCAGGGAAAAGGATACGCCGTCCACCGCCCTGACCTCTCCCGCATCCGTGAAGAAGGAGGTCCGCAGGTCTTTTACTTCCAATAAAGCCATGTCACGTTCCTCCTTTCCTTACGCGTTCAGCTTGGGGTCAAACGCGTCGCGGAGCCCGTCGCCGAAAAGGTTCAGGCTCAGAACGATCAGGCAGATGACCGCGGCGGGGATGATCAGCCGGTAGGTATAGGTATTCAGCCCGTTCAGAGCATCGGAGGCCAGGGATCCCAGCGAGGGCATGGGAGCGTTGACGCCCAGACCCAGGAAGGAAAGGAAGCTCTCCGTGAAAATGGCGTTCGGGATCTGCAGCGCTGTGGAGATGATGATCACGCTGATGCAGTTGGGCAGCAGGTGCTTGCGGATGATCCAGCTGCCTTTGGCCCCGGTGGCCCGGGCGGAAAGCACGTATTCCTGCTCCCGCAGGGAAAGGATCTGGCCGCGGATCAGCCGGGCCATGCTGACCCAGTAGAGCAGGCCGAAAACGATGAACATGCTGATGATGTTGGAACCGATCTTTTCCAGGATCGTTCCCTCCAAGTTCAGCACCCGTCCGAGGACGACGGCCAGCAGGATGATGACCAGCATGTCCGGGAGAGAATAGATGATATCCACGATGCGCATGATGAACAGGTCCACTTTCCCGCCCGCGTAGCCGGCGATGGACCCGATGATCAGACCGATGAGCAGGACGATGATACTGGCGAAGAAACCGACCGCGAGGGAGATCCGGGTGCCGAAGACGATCCGGATGAAATAGTCACGCCCGTGGGCATCCGTGCCGAAAATGTGCGGGAATACGCTTTCGCCTTCTTCGATGCGCTTCAGCTCCGTTTTGCCGTAGGTGAAGGGAGCCAGGTTGTTGAAGGAACTGTCCACGGGCTTGCCCGGACGGACGCCCAGCATGGCATCGTAGGAATAGGGCCAGAAGAGGGGAATCAGGATGCAGGACAGCGTGATCACTATGATCAGGATCATGCTGACGGTGGCCACCTTGTTCTTCATCAGGCGCTTCCAGCCGTCCCGGAAAAAGGTGCTGGAGGGACGCATGCGGGAGATATATTCTTTTTCCTCCGCGGTGGCGGGGCGGAAGGCATCCGGATCCAGCTGAAGGCTGAAGGGCTTTTTCATATTGATCATCTTCTTCCGCTCCTTTCTCATTCAAATTCGATCCGGGGATCCACGACCTTGTACAGCAGGTCGCTGACCAGGTTCATGATCACGATCATTGTAGCCAGGAAGATCGTGGTGCCCATGATCATGGTGTAATCCCGGTTGGTGATGCTGGAAACGAACTGGCGGCCGATGCCCGGTACGGCAAAGATCTGCTCCACCACCATGGAACCCGTGGTGATGTAGGCCAGCATCGGGCCGAAGTAGGTGATGACGGGGATCAGGGAGTTTTTCAGCGCATGGCCGAAGATGATCCGGCGGCGGGAAACGCCCTTGGCCCGGGCCGTGCGGATGTAATCCTGCCCGAGCACGTCCAGCATGGAGGAGCGGGTCAGGCGCGTAATATAGGCCATGGGATAGAGCGCCAGCGTAATGACGGGCAGGATCAGGCCGCCCGCGCTGGCGCCGTTGGCGGGCACCCATTTCAGGGTGACCGAAAACAGGACAAGCAGCAGCGACCCCATAATAAAGGATGGCATCGAAACGAATGCCGTGGTGATGACCATGATGGTCTTGTCCAGCACCGTGTTCCGCCTCAGCGCGGCGACCGCGCCGAGCACGATGCCGATGAAGGCGGCAATGCACGCCGCGATCACGCCCAGCTTCGCCGAGGTGCGCATGCCGTCCGCAATGATATCCGTGACCATGCGGCCGCGCTGCTTCAGCGAGGGGCCGAAATCAAAGCGTGTGACGATGTCCTTCAGATAGGTGGTATACTGCTCCATCAGGGGCTTGTCCAGGCCGTATTTGGCTTCCAGCGCGGCCTGCGCCTCCTTGGAGATCGCTTTTTCCCCGATAAAGGGACCGCCGGGAACGGCGTGCATGACGAAGAAGGTAACCGTGATGACGATCCAGATGGTGAGCAGTGCAAGCAAAACACGCTTCAGAACGTACTGCAGCATCTTTGAATTCATATAAATAATCACTCTTCCTTCAGGCGGGTGAAAAACACCAAGGCCGGACAGCCGGGAAATGATGTATTAAACCGCTGATGTAACAATACTATTGTACACGGATAACCGAACGTTTCAAGGAAACAGCTGTATTCTTCTTGCATTTGGTATACAGCATACGGCAAACAGATGAAAAAAACGATCATACAGTCCGGAAGGGCGGAAAAGGGGCTGCCGGAGAAAAGCCCGGAAGCGTTGAAAACAGGGAAATACCGGAGAAAACGGAAAGAGGGAAGGCTTTCGTGAAAACGATTGCGTTTACCAAAGGATTATGCTATAATTCAT
>JAEEGL012107520.1_pt1 | contig 18276 bp, 26 predicted proteins | sample 9134231 | NCBI WGS metagenome assembly JAEEGL01 (sample SAMN16246548, study PRJNA631951) | gut metagenome | biome: gut microbiome; feature: rumen; material: fiber-attached | host: Bos | place: Iran: Karaj | collected 2018-10 | reverse complement strand
TTGTTTGCTGTGTCTCATTGTACAATACACATGCTTTAAAGCTGTGATGGCTGGTTTAATTTCATAATTATTGATTTTTTGGAATAAATCAATTTCTGCTCTATATTCAGCAATTATTCCACCTGTTAAAGCACTTTTAAATTCTGTATCTTGAGGAGCACATTGAGCAATCCCAACGCCTTGTAATTCAACTCCGCCAGTAGTTTTATATTGAATAATACAACTTGCAACGCCTTCTTCGCCATCCCAATGTTCAATAATCTGTTTCATAGCTTCTCCTCTCTTATATTCATTATGTTTATATAAATATTATAACACAAAAAAATATGAAAATCAAGTTTTGGTATAATCGCCCAAAAAATTTCCTATGCGAACGCGAGGCCAGAGACGGCCGCTTTCGGTTGCCAAAGTTTCTATATAGCAAAAAAAAGACGCCCCCGTAGGGGCGCCTAAAACAATTAAGTGAAAATTATTCTTTTGGGGCGAGAGCGTTAGCAATAATGCCCTCAATGTCGATACCCGCATCTTTCAGTGCACTCATAACCTGCGTAGTCATAGAAGTAACATCCTTGACAATCTTGGTACCACCATTGTCGCCATAAATGGTAATCTTGTCAGCCTTCTCCAGAGGAGCAGCCGCACAAGCCATCATCTCAGGCAACTGCTTCAGCGTCATTTCGATGATAGACGCATCGCCCATCTTCTTCTGAGCCTCAGCCTTTTTCTCGATAGCAGCTGCCTCTGCCTCACCAACTGCGGTGATACCAGCAGCTCTCTGCTCCTCAGCGTAACGGTCGGCCTCAGCTTGGGCGCGCACTGCAAGAGCCTGCTGTTCCATTTCAAAACGCTTAGCTTCTGCTTCCTTCTGGCGACGGATAAGGTCAGCTTCTGCCTTCTTCTCAGCCGCATACTTATCAGCATCAGCCTGCTTACGAACAAGAGCATCAAGCTCGCGCTCTTTCAACTCAATCTGCTTCTGCTTCAGCTCAACCTCACGCTGAGCCTTAGCAATGTTAGCATCAGTGGCAGCAACGTCTCTCAGCTTACGCTGATTCTCAGCCTCAATGTCCATTGCCGCATCAGCCTGAGCCTTCTGCGTATCAACATCACGCTTGAGGTCTGCCTGCTTAATAGCGAGGTCTGCCTCACGACGAGCAATCTCCTCAGCAGCCTGAACCTTAGCATCATTAGCCTTCTTTGCGTTCTCTGCCTTAGCAACCTCGACCTCTCGCTCCGCATTAGAACGAGCAATCGCAGCGTTCTTACTAATCTGAGCAACGTTATCAATACCAAGGTTGGTAATAACATCGTTGTCATCAGAGAAGTTCTGGACGTTGAAAGTAATCAGTTCCAGACCATAACGTCTTAGGTCAGGCACCGCATTTTCTTGAACCTTGTCTGAAAAACGCTTACGGTCACCAATCATTTCAGTCAGTTTCATCTGACCAACAATTTCACGGATATTACCTTCCAAAAGGTCATTAATCTTAGCTGCAATATCGCGTCTATCAACGTTAAGGAAGTTCTGAGCAGCGAGCGCAATCATTTCGGGTTCACGACCGACGCGAACGGAAACAGTGCTGTCAACGCGCACGTTGATATACTCTGCGGTAGGAACGGCGGAACCAGTCTTAACATCAATCTGAATTGCGCCGAGAGAGAGTTTATCAACTCGCTCGAAGAAGGGCACCTTGATGCCGGCCTTACCAATCAAGATTCTGGGCTTTCTGTGGAGACCGGAAATGATGTAGGCCATATCAGGCGGGGCCTTAATATAACCACTGCAGAGAATGACGATTACCACAGCGGCAATCAGAACGAAGGGAAGGAACGGCAGAATAGTACTCAACATCTTCTTTTCTCCTTTTTATATTTATTTTTCAAATGTACAAATTACAAAGTTCAGCCATAATATCCACCATCTGGGGGATCCCGTTTGTAGGAGATTCCTGATGGACAGTGGGGAGGTATCGTATTAGTGGGTCCATAACATTCTGTAGTATAGGAATGAACGCATCGCTCACATTTTGTCGCACGGAAAAGTTTGAGTGCTCCATAAACTTCTTTGGAGTTGAGAACAATTTTTGAAGATCCTTCTTCCTCGCGCTTTGCCACGACAACTTCGGGCACACTATTACAGTCCTATTCATCGAGGAACTCCTTACACTCTTTTACCTTGTCGTACATCTGTTCGATAACATCATCAAGATTTACCGGAAAGCACTTATGACTGTCTACGCCAACATGGTACATAAAGGGCATATCCATATGGAAATTCGTCTTCTGATGCGTATGCCCGAAAAGGTTGAGCGTCATTTGCGTGAGACTTTCCTTTTCAAGGTTGCCTGTTAGCGTAGGATAATGGCTCATGTAAAAGTGATGCTTTTTGTATTTAAGCACGATAACGTGGTTGCTTTCAACCACATTGGGAAGTGCTGCATACTTGTTCTTGCGGCTGTCGGTATCATGGTTGCCCCATACGATATGAAGTTTTCCATTCATGCGCTTGATACATTCGATGCCTTTTTCGCTATCGCCAAGCATCAAATCACCAAGGACATAAACATCATCATCCGGCTTTACTACGGTGTTATGAGCTGCGATGATGTGTTCGTTCATATCTTCAACAGACGCAAAGCCGCGAGCCTTCCAGATAAACTCCCTATCATGACCTTTAACCAAAGTGCCAGTCAGACGTTAGCCAAATAGCACTCATAATTTTAATCATCCCCTTTTTTCCAAATACGACCTCCTACATGGCTATATCTAGTAGAACCTCGTATACATAAACTAATACTATTTCTATCTAATTTTTCACATCGAGCTGCTTCGCTAATACTATTATAAACAACAATATCGTCTGGATTATCTTTTTTTATTCCTATTACTTTTGTTCTACGTTTTTCCGTTTGAAAAACTGGGATTATTATATTATCTTTATCATCTAATAATCTAAAAATTAGACCATTACAATCTCTTATTTTTCCAAGACATATATTTCTTATTGTATTAGCTCGCTAATCGCCATCCCACCCTTGTGCTCTTGCGGCAGCATGATAAGATGGATAAATGGCTAATATATTATTATTGTTATCAACCAAAGCGCATTTCTTACTTATGTTTTGAATGTATTTTTGCGTATTTTCACAAGCGATTGTATTAGAGGTAGTTTTTATTGTTTGGTTATATCCGTTTGGTGCCAAAGTATGATTCTCTATAATCATCTTCTACTCATATTTTTGCATATCGTCAATGGTAAGAAAGTTATCTTTGAGAATTTCAAAAGAGAAATTTTCAAGGCCATATTTTCTAAATGCTTGATATAATGGATAATTGTATTTATCGCTATTCGGATTAAAAGCATCGTTTTTATGCTACTACCACCGTTTTTCAACTCTTACGCTTGAGCCGATATATGACTTTTGGTTAATTAAATTAGTAATTTTATATACAGTATTCATAATTTTATCATTCCTTTCATAAAATTATGAATTTTTCAGCAATACGTTTAATTTGGTGTGACCTGCATTTTTTTCATTCTGGGAGGATAGAAGTGCCAGTCACTCGTTAGCCAAATTGCCATATCAAATATCCTCCTCTCCTTCATCTGGATAGATGTTTTTCATCATATGATACTTAAAAGGGTCGCTAAGGGGGTGGGTCATCTGACTATACATACGACGCACCACATTTTCCGGAACAACAGCTCGTCCAGAACGCTGAGCATTACGCACAAGACAGGTTTCCAATGGAGTCTTGAAGACATAAACATCAATGTCAATGTTTTCCTTGTCATGGATGCGTTCGAGCAACTTGCGGCGAGACGCCCAGTTAATGTGGGTTGCATCGGCAAAAACGCGCTTGCCGCAGTTCAACTTCTCTTCAATTTCGGCAACAAACTTGTCGAAGACTTCGGTTTCGTGAGAGAAGTAGTCTTCGTCATCACCGATGATAGAGAAGCGTACTTCGTCACGGGAAACATAGGCATCGCCTTCGCTCAGATGTTCGCGCAGCCAGGTAGACTTACCACTACCTGGAATTCCCGATAAAATCACGAGATTCTTCTGCTTCATCTTTATACACCCCATTTTTAAAATCTTCCAAAAACTTTTCTTTTTCGTCGATGTTTCTGATTTCGACGTGATTTACTTCAACCTTACAATAGGGGCAATAGAGTTTCTTTCTGTGCATTGCTCCATGTTGAAATCCCGACTTTCTGCGCAAAGGAATGCCGGGTCGGCCGCATAAGAGGCAGTAAAACTGATGCTCTTCGTATTTTGCCATCTTAATCCTCCTTCTTCGTCCGCACTCCGCGACCAGGGAGCAGAATATGAAGGAGAATAATGAGACCGTAAAACTGCCAGAAGGTCAATACTGGGAGACCAAAAACCTTAACCATAATTGCCCCCCATAGGGCGACACCAATCCAAGCGCCGACCAGTGCGAGTAGTAAAGCAAGAATCAAGGCGACAATGGCGAGACCAATATCTTCCCGATCGTAGGAACTCATTTCTGACACAACTCCCTTTCTTTATTTTACATATATATTATATCATATTTTTTATAAAAAATCAATATTACTCTTCAATTTCTGCATCAAAACCTACTGTCTCCCAGGTATCCAGGTTTAGAAGTACAGTATGTCCGGTTGCAAAACATCCGCAGTCAATATCGACTTTTACAAACCCTTCACCGTAGAAAACAGCCCCATTATCCTCACGAAATTCCCACATGCGAGCTGGCTTTCCGTTCTCTCTGCGCCAGGCCGCAGCTCGATTCAGTTCATCAAACTTCATCAGCAAAAGTGGGATTGGGGTATGACCATGCACAACCATGAAATGACCATCCTGGTACTCTTCCGGTATTGCCGCAGCCAGATGTTCTCTATCCCAAACTGTTTCATATCTCCAAGGTCGCCTTGCTCCTGGAGTAAATCCAGCATGACACATTCCAACAATTTGTCCTTTGGTATTTATATATTCGACATATTCTGGCATTTCTTTGTCGATTACACGAATCCAATCATACATCGAACCAGCAATCTCCCAGGCTTCAAGAGTTGGATATGCGCCGTTCCGCGTCCACAGCTCCAGGTTTTCTCCTACCCACTCTCCACCATATTTGCGAATTTCTCGCAGAGCTTCCATCATCATAAATTCATGGTTTCCCATGAGATATGTGACGCGAGAATCGAGCAGGAGTTCTTTCATTATTGTGTATCCGTCGGGCCCTCTGTCGATGGCATCTCCGAGGAAGAAGAGCTGGTCATCGGGTTGTAGATAGTGCCTAATTTGGTCCCAAAGGGCTCTTTGTCCGTGGAGGTCTGCGAGGGCGAAGGTTCTACCCATTTCTTATTCCTCCTAATTTCAAATATGTAGTAATTAATTCCACCATTTTCAAAAATTGTTTTTACATAATTATAATCTGGCATTGGAATTTGAAGGGGTCTCTCAATTTTCTGCCATTCATCTTTTGCCTGACGTTTTACATATCCATGAACTTCAAAAGGCTCTACCATTGTCCTTCCTCCATAACCTTAACAATTCGATTTGCGAAATCTTCCATTTTATTTTCAGAAATTTTTCGCCATTTCCAGCACCAATCTATACGATTACAAATCCATTCGACCGTGTACTGATGATAAGGACGGTATTCCTCATAACTACGAATTGCTTTTTCAAGTTGTTCTTCATATTTATTCATAAAATACCACATCCTTTTTATTTTTCTATATATATTATACAATATTTTTTATAAAAAATCAAATAAGCCTCCTGCCGCCAGGAGGCTTATATTTTTATTTTGGTTGCCACTCTTCGATTTGATAACCGGCTTCGCGTAGCCAGTCTGCTACGATATGTCGATGACAGAAATCTGTCGGCTTTTCATAACACACTAGTGCGAAGTTGTCAGTTTGCGCCAATTTTGTTAATTCTTGGTAAACACTCTGCGGATTGATTGGCGCAAGCACTTGTGCGTTAAAACAGTCGATATAGTATTGGTTGTCATGTGTTTCTTTCCACTTTTGGAAGAATCCATATTTTGGAGCCAATCTCTTATACTCCAATCCATGATACCAGTCTGGCGCCTTGCCAGCAATACTAATCGGGACGATATCCGCAGGTAATGAGCGCAATCGCGCAAAATATGTCGTATACATCATTTATATTGTTTATTTAATTCTCCATGACAAAAATTCTAAGTCGCTCAATAACAACACACCTGTCCTTTCTCATTCCATACTGCACATTTTTCACGGATACAGGGTAGAAACTCTTCTTCCATATGAGTTGTAAAATTTAGAGATACATCATAAGCATCTTTATTATTTTTGAAATGAATATGTTTACGAAAAGGACAAAGTTTCGATGGAATTGGTTGCGGCGTTGGCTCTACGGTTGTGGAAGGCTGGAGCCAATCTGCAGGTGCATCTCCAGTTCCTTCGTTGCTCTTAAATGGTTTCCATGGATAAGGGTAATCATCTTCATAAAAGACAGGAGACTGGGAAATGTCAAGGAGCTTCTCCATAATCTCATTTATCTGCTCTTGTATCTGCTCTTGATTCGTCATGCGTCGCTCTCCTCCTCAAGAAGCTCCTGAGCCTCTTTAATTTTATTAAGTAAGTACTCTTGATTCATATTATCTATCTCCCAATATGGAATTCTTATTAATGGAATCTTGTGTTTGCGGCAATACTAATTTTTTATTTCATCATATTCTTGAATATGCTATAAGTCATTGTCGTCAAAATTCCATCCGTGATAATGCTGTGCTCCATCATATTCTATTAAACAGATTAATGTATTATTTTGAAAAATCGCATAATCAAAATATGCAAGTCGATTAGTCTATGGAAAACGACAATCTGAAAAACTATATTGGGTCTTAAAAGAAATCAACATATTCGTTAATAACTGATTAATTTTTAACTCGCCCTTTGATTTTAAGCATCCACAAGATTGCGTATTACCGTTGGTTAAGTTATAAGTTTTAACCACGGCAGTGTTGCCGCAATCACATTGGCATTTTTTTAATCCATGCGGCAGGTTCTCTAAGACAACTAATTTACCAAAACGTTTGCCTATTAAGTCTTCTGAATAAAAATATTTTTGTTTTTCACAACCACAACTCGTTGTATGCTTCGATGTTAAATAATCAGTGCGGACTTCTACAATATTACCACAATCACACTAACAAATCCAACGGGTATATCTATCTCCTCTTTTAGGAGCTTTTGTTATTGCTGTTAATTTGCCAAATTTTTTATTAGTTAAATCTAATGCTTTCATAGTATAAATCATCTCCTCATAGATTATTGAAAATCTTGAGGAGATGATTTACTATTTTTGCCCTCAAGACTCTATCAAGTCTTGCATCTCTTCCATGTCAGGGGCGGCCGCAAGGTCTTTAGCAATTCCTTCCAAACATTTGAAACTAAAGTTCTTATGCTTATAGGCGCAGAACTTAGGACGATTGATGATACGGATTACAACACCCTCGCGCACGTGGGTCTTGCCGACAGGGTCAGGCCCATCATAGAACTCCTCAGCCTTCTCCTTAACCCACTCGCCCGCGGTCATCCCGAAGGACTCCAGCAGAGTAGCATCAGGAATACAGCCATCGAAGAACTGCATCACGCACTTGGCACCCATCTGCTCGCAACGATAACGCAGGAAGTCAGGAGTGTACTCCACAACGTCGCCGTCCTCATTGGTCATAGTCATACGGTAGACATACATATCGGACTGAGGTACGTCAACAGGCAGCCCGAAAACACCGTGCTCATCGGTACCATACATCATCTTCTTACCAGTAGGCTCGCAACCGTAGGAGAAGGTGGTGGTCTTACCGTACTGCTTGGTGAACTCCTTGTCAGAGATCTTGCTATTGGCAACCTGGCCCATGATAGGAGCGCCGGTGTTAGTGAAACCAACGATCTCGTAGTACACAGTCTCACCCTTATGGAGCTTACCCTCGAAGAAGCGAGCATGAGGCTCACGGAAAGCGTTATCGCCATAGAATCCGCCGCCATCGTTGAAATCGTTGATTACGCAGCGGCGGGTGCCAGTTACGTAACCCCAATCGTAGATAGGAGTGCCCTCACGACGGAAAATCTTATCCCAGAAAGTACGCTTGTAGCCCTGGAACTTAGGCAGATAACCGGTACGACCAGAAGTGCCGTGCATCTTCAAGGTAATATCGATCATATCGCCAGGCTTGAAGGCCTCCATGTTATACGCCAACTGCTCGGTATCTGCGTGCTCTGCGAACAGAGGCGCAATAGGAACATGGCGCTTGCGGGTGCGATTACCCTCGGAAACATGGCCCTGGCGATTCTGAGCCTTGGGAATATACTTACGGCAAATCTCGTGGCCATTCAGCACATCGATCTTGTTGCCAACCTCAAACTTGGTCTCGCCAGTGTATGCCAGAGACTCCAGCGGCATGAAAAGTCCCTCGGACTTCTCGCCACGAAGTTTCATAGCGCGAATGTTGCGCTTATCAGGCTCCAGATAGCCGCCGACATTGTTGCCGTTCTCATCCTTCTTACGAACGAGGTTATTCTGGGCACAGTACTCCTCGCTCAACTGAAGATCGATAGGAAAATATACACCGAGGTCTCCGATCTTCACATCAAGACCCACGATGACAGATGCGCCGAAGATGGTCGCAATCTGCAGACGGTCCGCATTGGAGTGCGGATTCAACTCTTTGATTTGAACTACGTAGCCCACGTGCTCACTCATTGTTACTCAATCCTTTCTAATTAAAAATTCATCGCCTAATAACATATCTAATGTGATATTTTTTTGTTCCCAATAAGGGATTCTTACTAGTGGGATCTTATGATCAAGCGCATACTTGTTTTTGATATTATCATATTCTTGACGTTCTTTGAGAGTGCCTTTAAAAATTGGCACGTCTCTAAAATGCTGTTCGCCATCGTATTCAATTAGACGATAAGGATTGTTTTCATTATCAAACAGAATAAAATCATATCTGCCACAAACGTGACCAGGCATAATTAAATCTGTAAAGTATGCGGAATTATTTTGATATTGAATATGGTTTGCGATTAAAATTGTTTCGATAATGGTTTCGCCTGCGCTTTTACCTCTACATCCACAAGAAATTCGTAAGCCACTTTGTAATTCTGAGGTATTGGCCAGTGTCATACCGCCGCAGTCACACTGACATTTCCATACGATTTTTCTATCTTTTCGTAAATCTGTTTTTTCAATGACTGTTAATTTACCAAAACGTTGTCCAATTAAATTTTCGCCTTTTGGGCGAGTCTCTTTATACAAGCAACCGCACGATTGCGTTCTGCCAGAAGTTAGTGCTGTGGCTCTAACGATTGTTTGATTGCCACAATCACATTTACAATTCCAGCAAACATAACGTCCCTAATTAGGGGCACGAGAAATTACGGTTAGTCTACCAAATTTTTGTCCTGTTAAATCTTTTAATGCGGGCATATTAACTCACTCCTTTTGTCATAATATTATGGAGAAAGTTTATAAATAATTATTTTGTTTTGCCCCACAATTTTCAGACATCTTCCTTAATAATTACTTTATTCCAATACCAGTTAGCATATGAAGTACCTGTCTCCATCGCCTTCTGGATTCTCTTCAAAACGCGATCAAAATTGACGCAGGGATAATTATTCTTCATTTTTGAAACCATCCATGATGTCGCCTGGCCAAGATGCATAAAAGTTTTAGATTTGGCTTTTTCATCGGTAGCGTGGGTAATGACAATATGATATACTTCTTTTGCCCGCTGCGGCTTAGCCTTAATAGAAGTTTTAGGCTGGGTTACGCACTCCTCATAAGGGCAATCCGCAAGCGGTTCCGCGTGTTCGATGTGCTCCATCAAACGTTTCAGAAGAATGGCGTCGTTCAAAGGGTCATGATCCTGATTAGGAATTTCCGGCTCAAAATATTTCAGGGCTTTATGTACCCCGATGGCCTTGGTGTGAAAGAAACGACAAACGGTTTTGGAATCATCGATCATGGAATCAGCAAGCTTGCGTACAAAGCGCGACATTGCGTTCTCTTCCATTTTGTTTGCGGTATTATATAGGAAATTTCTATCACTTTCACCATAGCAATGATAGAACACGGGTTCTCCACCCTCATTAACGTGGGCAATCCACTGCCACAGGTCGATAAAGGCTTCGTTAGCCGTCGGAGCACCTTCAACCATCTCCTTGGTGATACCGGTTAGTTGGGTAATAAACGGAGTGATTTTCTTTTTGAAACTCGAAACGAGACAATCAAAATCGCCATAATCACAAGTTGCGCCGATGGCTATGATGCGTTCAGAAAATTGCGTTGCCTCAAAGTCAAAGTAAATATCCATAACGAAGACCAACCCTTTCTTTATCGTTTCTATATATATTATATTATATTTTTTTATAAAAATCAACAGGAAGGGCTTATTGCCCCTCCTGTTGATTTCTGCACTCTGCTCTTACTTTCATTAAAAGTTGCCCCAGGTGATTTTTCCCAGAAATTTTTCCCTCGCCGCACTTCCTACAAAAGCACATGCCCCAGTAGTTATCGTGCCAGGAATTTCCTTCAATCAGGTAATCATCTCCAGTTTCAAGCAACTTTTTTCGCAACTTTTTGTCGGAAAACTTCAATCTCAACGCTTCAAGCATTACTGCATCTTTGACTTCTTCCCAGTCATTACGCAACTTAACAGAGCGACCAAGTCGCTTCGCCTTACCGGGGGTCGGCGCAGATGCGATTGTTATTCTGTCTTTAAAATCAAGAGACTTATGAGCCTGAAAATAATGCTCTACTGTTGGATATTCAATTTTGTCATCTACTCCAACAATAACGCTTTTTTCAAAATTACTGAGAAAAGCATATTTACCTTCAAAAATATCAATCATTGTTTTCTTTCCAATACTCCTCTCTTGTTTTTAATACTTCATCATCGGCGTAAAACATTGGGGATTTTATAAACCACCAATCCAAATTTTCGCCATTATAATCTTGCCATCTTTTCCAGATTGTTTCTATATTTTCTGTGTTTCTATAGAATTGTTCCACTCCTGGACGTTCAATTCGGTCAGCGTGATAGTGTCCGAAGCACCAAACTTTCCAACCGAAAACTTGCGCCAGTTCTTCCAGAAATAGTTCCATTGATTTGTCTACTCTACTCTGGTCAATTCCATTAAGGAATAAATCAGAAGGTTCCCAGGTAATAGGACAGGTATGCGTTAAAACCATATCCACTTCCATACCAGTTAGTTCAACTGTTGCTGCAATCATTTCTTCTTCGGTAAGTTGTTCATTCTCAAACCAAATTGCGCCTCTGTCAAGTCTGAACCATTTATCAACAGAGTATGCACCACCGATTACCGCAATATCAAGTCCGTCAATTGTGTAAGTTCCCCAATCTTTAAAATATCTGATATTCGGCCATTTTTCCTGCATATAAACTTCGCCTTCAACATCTTCGTCATAAACGAGTTTCATACCAGGAACATCGGTTGGTCGTGCTTCGTGGTTTCCACGCACACAGTAAATCCTGAATTTATATCTTTTAGATAGAAAGTTTTTCATTTGTGCATCGTGTTCATCTAAGGTCCAGTTTAGTCCGGCATCACCAAGAATAATTACAGCGGTGTTAGGATCGTTTTGAACTTCTTTATCGTAATTCTTAAAACGAGAAAATTCACCATGGCAGTCGCTAACCCGTGATTAACCATTTGTTAATCACAATAATCATCCCCTTTTATCAGATATTTATCAGAAAACAAATCGTCTTTAGTAGGTATAATCCAATATGGAATTCTAACTAAAGGAATGTTATGGTTTAAACAGAAAGTGTTTTTGATTTGATCTTTTTCTCGTATTGTTTGAATAGTATCTTGCGAGTGTCCCCAATATGCAGTGTCTGGGCCTTCAAAATGTTGTCTGCCATCAAATTCAATATAACGATTTAGTTTACCATCATTATCGTAAATAGCAAAATCAAAACGTAATCTTCTACCTGTTTCTTGTACCAGTAAAGAGTCAACTACTTCTTGGTTATATAATATATTATTATCATTTAGGATCGATGCAATAATACTTTCCCCTTTAGATATAATACATTTTCCGCAAGAAAGAGTTTGACCTTGTTTTAGTAGATTACCTTGCACTTCTTTTAGGTTGCCACATTCGCAAGAACATTGATACCATCGTCTTGAATGTCCATTTACCTGCGGCCGCAGGCCAAGATCCTTAATTACTGTTAATTTACCAAAACGTGTGCCTATTGGAATTTTAGCGTCTTCACTTTGCTATTGATTATACTTTTTAAAGCCATCAAAACGACCACATCCACAAGACTTGGTGTTTCCGCTTCGAAGTTTAGAACCTTCTAAAATAACAAGGTTGCCGCAATCGCATTGGCATTTCCAAAAATAGCGTCTTCCGTCAATCTTCCCAGCATTTTCTACCACTGTTAATTTGCCAAAGCGCTATCCTATTAAATCTATCATTTTTCCCATATAATAATTCAACTCCTTTTCATTATTATATGAAAAATTACAAGGATTGGTTAATTACCGGTGACCAAAATTTTTCTCCCGTTAAAAGCCATCTTGTTATCATTTTCTCACTTTCTTTCTTTTGATAAAAAGATCAAACAGAGAGTGATAAAGAAAAATGCTGTTCAAAACATATTCATTATACCACTTCATTTTCTTCTCCTTTATTTATTATACCAGGCTACGAACACTGTGCCTTCTGGATATTTATTATAGTCAATCCAGTTAATACCGCCCAACTCATTACCTTCCCAGTCAAGATAATAACCTGAGCCGTCATATGAAATCAAGCCTTTACATTCCTGATGTTTAATAAAAGTTTCGATTGTCATAAGGTCGCCAAAAGACAGCGTGCTTTTTGTAAAAACCAATCTTGTCATTTGGATGTATTTATCTTCCAGTTTCTCTTGCTGGTCATACATTGTAGCAAAATCAATATGACCTTTACGATTTTCCGTCTTTAAGGCACGCCTTTCTTCATGGTAATCTCGAAATAGGTGTCTTAAAGTCCACTGGTCTGGGTTAATATGTTTATTCAAAATACGGCACTCCCTTCGCATCCCATAAATCTCTCTGCACGCTCTCTTCCATGATTTTGTAAGCTACATCGTCCAGAAGTTCATCAACTGCATGGTCTACTGGATCGTCCTTATATTTTTCTACGAATTTATCGCACTTTTCATGAATATCTGCATATACACGATTTGCAATCTCTCTTGCTTCCTCAAGAGGATGTTTACCGAGTTTTACTTCTTTGAGGTACTCTGCTTGCTTGGTAACAAGGCACTCTCCATATTCTTCACCGGCCAGGTATCTATCCAGATACTCAGAAACTCTGAGTAAGTGATGGAGCTGCTTTGGGTCGTAACCATACTTCTCAATCCATGCCATGCGGGCCGGGTAGTGATGTTCCATGGCATAGAACTTTTCGGAGGCGATACCCATCATAGACTTGACGCTGCGAACAGGGTCATAATGAGTGATTTCTTCTCTATGATCAACAAGTCTTTTCCACTCGTAATGAAAATACTCGTTGGGGAACCAACAATATGGGGTGTAAAGAATCTCAAGGAAGTTGAGGTTCTGCTTGCGGAAGGTTTGGACATAAAGACGAATGTCTTTCATGTCAGTATGTTCATCGTTTGCGCGCACATGGGTGGTGCTCATAGGCTTGCGCGCAAGCGCAATATCTTTGAAAGTTGGGGTGACGATACATTTGGTATCAACGTCAGAGCCCTCATAGTCAAGGCCATAGTTACCACTACCTTGATAAAAGATTCCTACGATATGCTTGGTAGGGACAAGAGTCTCGGCCTCCTGGAGATGCTCGAGCACTCGTTCCATAATCCATTTGTCAGAGTGATAGTTCAATCTGCTTACCTCCTGACGCTTCTGCTCGTATTTTTAGACGAGTTTCTTCCATGAGTTTCTTGTTTTCATCAATTGCCCGTTGAGTTCTTTCTTGCGTCTCGCGCAGACGCTGGTTTGCAATCTTACCTATATGTTCAGCCAACTCCTGGATTTCTCGTTGGTTCTCAAAATCTTCTCCATTACGAAGACGATTTTTTATATAGTATTTATATTTCTTGAAATCCGTTCTTGTAAGAAATTTAATATAAATATATTCGGTTTTAGGATAAAATTTTCCGGTGTAAGATTTTTCTTGAGTAATTTTTGTATAAACAGGAATATGATACCTGCAAAAGTCATAGCTATCATTACTGTTTACGAGATCCCCCCAATGTTCCGGATCTCCGTGATAAAAAGTGAGCCATTGATCAAAACTCAAACGAGTAACTCTTTCGGGACATTTTTTGAGACATTCATTATTCACCCCAAAATTTGCTTTTAGATGTTTCCTGTAACTCCAACTCATTTGAACAACTGCTCCTTTCCATAATCAGTCAGCCAATAAACCATCTTTCCATCAACGGGGCTGGGGCTTTTAGCAGCATAACCCGCGGCAATCAGAGGACGCATAACACCAGATGCAGTCCGCGGAGAAATACTTGCACCGAACTTGCGGTAAACCGCACCCTTAATCTGAAAGCCGGTCTGGCAGCCATGATCGTTCAGCACGCTGATCACCATTTCTTTGTTAGTCATCTGTAAAACCCCTTTCTTTATCTTGTATATATATTATAACAAATTTTTTTATAAAAATCAAAAGAGGGGACAACCTTGCGGTCATCCCCTCTGTAGCGCTGGGTGTTTATGATTACTCAGTTGCCTGAGTGAGGTACTTCTGGATGATGCCCTCAAGCGGCGTACCGCGGAGCATCTTGTTGGCCACGTCTGCGATGGACTCGTTGTCGCCAGCAATTGCGTAAGGCGCAATAGCGTGGTTGAGACCGTTGACCATATCGACGTTGGCATTGCTGGTGAGAGCAGCGACGAGGTCGGGTCCGATAGATTCCATAATCTTCGCCACAGTAGCAGCATAGGCTTCCTGCTTTGCCTTCTGGATTGCAGCCAGAGCATTCTGATAGGCCAGATCCTGGTTCAAATCCTTTTCCTTGCGAGCGCGCTCAGCATCGGCGATTGCGTCAGTGAGTACCTGGAGGTCCTTAGCAGCCTGCTTGGTAGCCTCGGCCTCAGCTTCCTTCATACGATTGACCTCACTCTGGATTTCGAGCTTGCGAACAGCCTCTTCACGCTGGAGATTCATGCGATTGATAAGCTTCTGATTCTCAACCTCATTCTCCTTCTGCTCGGCAATAGCAAGCTGCTCAGCAACCTGCACACGCTTGTCAGCCGTGGAGAGTTCCAGAGAGCGCTGAACCATATCGCGCTGATGTTCGGTCAGCATCTCGTATACATCGCGCTCAACCTCGATGGAGAGCACTTCGCAATCAGAGACATACATACCGTTCTCAGGGAAGAAGCGACCCTTGTGGGCGGCCTTGTCGGCATCCTTTACTTCGCTGCGGTCGCGTGCGATAGCGACATTGCGCACGATGGTGATATAGTTCTGATAGAACTCTTCGATGGTGTAGTTCTTAGCCGCACGCTTCAGAAGAGAACGCTCACGGTCGGTCATGAACTTCACATAGTTGTCGATATTGAACCACTTGTCCATGTACTCCTTGTCGAAGTCCACGCAGTAGGAAACCTTGACGGTGCAGCGCACAAAGTCCTTGGTTTCCACGTTGACCAAATCGCTGACCTTGTTGTTCTCGTGGCGGAGGAAGCAGGTGCGAATCAGGTGGTCAGTGGTCTTGGGCTTACCAGTGCTGAGCTGGAGCTCTTCCAGAGTCTGGTCGTAATCTAGCATTACGGTCTGCGGGCCGCAAACAACCTTGCGGTCGCCATTCTTGCTGATGACATTAACGGCATAGCCGGTCCAAACATCGGTAGTAACAACACCCTCATACTTGGTATCAAGAGTGATGGTACGAGGCTTGGTGTAAGAAGTGCCACGAGAGATATTAGCCTTTGCTTCCAGATTGGCGAGAGTATCACCAATGCTATTGGAAGTGCTATATGCGGTGAATTCGTCGATAGAGATGGTCTTGAGAGACTTTTCGAGGGACTTCTCGGTGAGGCTCATGTTGTAGGCGAGAGCTTCATCGTTGCCGGGGTACATCAGTTCGCACTGATGACGAGACAGCTTACGCTTTACAACCACTTCATTTCGAGGGTCGGGAAGGTACATCTGGGGGCCCTTGACGGTCTTGATTTCGCCGGTAAGGCGGTTCATAATGTAGCGGCCTTCGCCTTCGGGAATTGCGATAGCGTGATGCATCATCTTGTTGTCGTAGGTGATGATGGCGTGCTCAGGGCGGGGGTAATAAATCATCTGGTCTTTGCCAGTGATGAAGAGCTCTTCGCCGACAGGATGCACAGGGCCATCCTCGCCATCCTTATACTCGGCAATAACCTTGACATAAATGCCGCTGATGGGGGAAAGCTCAACAGCGCGGAATACGTAGCCGCCCTTGGGGCTGGTAACGAAAGTTTCGGTAGGCTCGGGGAACACAACCTGCGGCCCGTGGACATAACGCTTGTTGCCGTCCTCGTCCTTCAGGATGCAGTATTCGAGGCGCTCAAGGGTGACGGCCTCGCGGATATAACCATTGGAATCATCGTTATTGACAGGGATAACTTCGATGCCAGTAGGCGGAATATAGAAGGAAACCTCAGTACCCTTGATAACCAGAATCTGGCCGTTTACATAGGTTGCCTTTGTGTCGATGACATTACCTTCGGCGTCACGAACTTCGCCGGAGGAGTTGCTTGCCGCAGTAGCCTCATAGACTCGCGCAAGCAGATACTGGTTGGTGCGGAGGGCGTGACCACGTACCACCTTAGCCATCTGACCAGGATACAGGGCGAAATTGGTAGGGCCGGTGATATTGATTTTCTGACCTACGTAGATATTCTCAGGCAGACTATTGGAAGTGCCAATCTTAGGATGCTTATTGTCTTCTGCCGGATTCTTGAGAATGACATACCAGTTCTCCGGCGCTGTCGTGAAGAGACTGATTGCATCACGATAGGAACAGGGGACAAAACGCTTGCTGATGGAATCGAATCGCACCAGCTTATCAGACTGGGACAGAGAAGTCTTGGACGGACCGACCCAGCAGATAACGTGCCCCTTGGTTTCATCCTCTACGTAGGCATATTCGTTAATGGAGAGGACTAAGTCCTTCTGGACATTTTCACTCATATGATTTATTTCTCCTTTTCTTTATTTTCTAAATATATTATAATATATTTTTTTATAAAAATCAATATAGGACGTATTCTGTTAAGATAACTGATAGAAAAAGCGAATCTTAATAGAAAGGAGAGATGACGTATGTCGTTGTATACTTGGTTAGGTAATGGTGGTAACGAATATATTGTTGTTAGTCCTCGCTATAACTATTGGACAACTGAAAATAATTATCAACCAATTTCTGATATTGATATATATTCTTTACCATGTCATGAATCACAAATTAAGGTCTATACCATGCCTATATAGGCAGAATAGATTGATGAAATTGTAGAGAAGGTTCTTGAAAAGCTTGATGAAAGATAGCAAGAATCTGAGGAAACGCCAGAAGAAAATGAAAATGGGGAAGTTGAATAAGCTTCCCCATTTTTTATTTATCAAATGGAAAATGCTGTTTTTGTATTTTAATCCAATCTTCTTCTTTAATACCTCCGCAGCGATATTTTTCCATTAAATTGTAATAACCAATAGTCTCATATTCATCGTCCATCCAATTAAAGTATAACTCCCAGAATTGCACTTCTTGCCAATTTGGTTTTAGAGCAACAATTTTATTCCATACACTATCCATTGTGCGATAGCCGCGTTTAGTCATTTCAGCCCGCACCAGTTTGGCATATGTAATAAAATGATCAAAATCATAGTCCAAAACCTTGTTCACCAAAATATGATTAGGAGTTCCTTTGGTTTGGATATTGCCGGCGATTGCGGAGCATTCTCTCCATTGCGCCACTAGCTATTCTCTTGGTAGTGCTTCAATTAAATTTTTATGCCATAGACGCATTTTCACGACCTCCAATACCATAACAATACCAGGGGTCTGGCATTTCTTCTTTCATTTTTTCTTTAATTTTATTTGTAATCAAGGTTAGAAGCAATGTTTCGCTTTCAAGATTTACATTTTGATTGAATGTAGTTTCAAGTAATTTAAACCACGGATTATCTAGCACACCCTCTGGAATATCAATATGGAACTCTTTAATTAGGTCATCTTTATATC
>JAEEGL011175020.1_pt1 | contig 18276 bp, 17 predicted proteins | sample 9134231 | NCBI WGS metagenome assembly JAEEGL01 (sample SAMN16246548, study PRJNA631951) | gut metagenome | biome: gut microbiome; feature: rumen; material: fiber-attached | host: Bos | place: Iran: Karaj | collected 2018-10 | reverse complement strand
TCCGCTGACGATTGGTACAATTTTGAGGTTGTCGTTTTTGGAACGGATAATGCCACGGCTTTGGCTCGACACATCTACCTTTATGATTGGCAAAAGTATCACCGTGATAATCACCGCCGACACCAACAGAATGTATATCCAATTGGTACGCTGACGATAACGCGAGTTTAGTACGTCGATAGTGTTTTCTATGTCGGATGGCAATTGCATTATAGTTCGGTAAAAAGTTTTAATACTGCAAGACGGAACAGAAATTCGTATTCGGCATTCACGGCTTGCAACTGCGAAGATACGAATTTGTTTTTATAAACGTATAACTCATAGCTGGCAATATTGCCAAGATTGAAATCTTTTTGTGCAAATTCGTATTGTTGACGTGCAAGTTCGGCGGTTTGTGCTGCCAAATCTGCGGTGTTTCGGCTCTGCACCACTCCGAGCCACACATTGCGCATCTCGCCACTGAGGTCGAGAAGTTTTTGGTCTAATTGGTTTCGGCTTCGGCGAATTTCTATTTTGCTTTTTGCTATGTTGTCTTTGTTGTTTAACTGACTGAAAATAGGCACTTTGAGCGAAAGATATATAGTTTGGTACGAATTATCCTTCCATTGCTTGCCAAAATCCTTATTTTGTTCGTGAAAGAATTTCTGTCCCTGCGTACCTGCCTCATAATTAAGCGTTAGCGACGGATATTGCAGACGTTTGTAATATTCCTTCTGAATTTCGGCTGCCTCTATCTGCGTTTTGTACATAGCCACAGAAGGGTTGATTTCCAATGCCTTGGCATAAAAATCATCAAACGGAGGAATTTCCCTGTTAGATTCCACATCGTTTACCTCGATAGAAACCGAATCGTGGCTATTGATAGCGATTCTAAGTTGCAATTCGTTGATAACCACATTGTTTTCTTCGTTGGTGCGTTGCATAATGTCTTGTGCAAGGTTGGTGCGTGCATCCATCACATCGCGCTGCGAACGGTGACCAAGGTTGAAAAGTTTTTGGGCGATTGTAAGGTTTGAATCCTGCATAGCGCAGTTTTCTACTGCTATTTCAAGACGTTTTTGAGCCATAGCGAGGGCAAAGAATTTTTCTATCACATTGGTTTTTACCTCAATTTCGCGGTAAAGGCGACTTTGTTCGGCGGCAGATTTTAGCAACTGGCGGTACTTGATAAGTGTGCGCCTTGCTCCTGCGTTCCAGAGAGTTACGCTCACGTCCAATGTTGCACTGTTGGTGTAACTTTTTGCGCTACTGTATTCGCCCGACATAGTTTCGTTAAAAGTCTGCTGAAAACCACTTGATATTCCGTTGTTTACAGTTGCCACAGCTGTTGGAAGAAAAGTGTGACGTTCGGCTCGTAGATTCACCTCTGCCTCCTCGATATTTAGGCTCTCGGCAGTGAGTTCGAGATTATGTGCAACGGCATAGTCAACACAGGCTGGCAATGTAAGTGATTGAGCCTTAGCGGTTATAGCTAATGTTAAAATGGTTAATATGGTTAGTATTGCCTTAATCATTTGTTAATGTTTGTTGCAATACAAAGTTATCAAAAATCCGAAAAATCATCATCAGAGATGTGTTTTTTGTTTTAAAAAAGAAGTGGGTGCAAATAACAACAGCCCGAAAAAATCTTGCGATTAGTTTCGGGCTGCTGATTTATGGGATAACACCTTTAATGATTTGCTGCTAAATTCAGCGCATTAAAGTCTTGGTATTCCACCACCGGGGATTTTACCAGGTCCGCCACCTATGCCTTTAGCAACGATAATCGATGCAAAAAAGCCGAGGTTAAATCCTTTAAATCCGCCTTCGATTTCTACCAATTCCTCTTCTGTCAACTCAGTAAGTTGCTCATTTACTTTTGGTTCCATGGCGTGTGTAATTTAAAATGTTTGTAACTCAGTTTATTATTAAGAATAGGGTTTAATTCCACTTCTTTAGCTTACCCTATCATACGTTTGTTTATTTTTTTTGTAAGCAAAATTGTGTTAAAAAATGTTAAATTATTTTTTTTATTAAACTATCAGAAATGTTTTCTTAATTGTAAGATTTATGTTTATCTTTACACTTTAATATAATAGTGTATCATTTGAATGTTAAGCGATGTATTCCGACACATTTATAATTTTAGGAAAAATATTTTCAGCAGCGGCGGATGGTGATTTCAGCGGTTGCAAGGGCTTTGAACGGCAGGCAGAGGAGTTGGCGCAATGTGCCGATGCGGTGCATAGTTCTAACGGATGGTTTACGCCTGAGTTTGTGAAAATGCAGTTCCGCTCGCTTGCCGAAATGCTATCTGAGGATTCTGTGAACCGTTTTGCTACAAAATATAACCTCAATAATTGCAAACTTTGCAACAAAAAGGTGAAGATTATTGCGGCTGGCAATATTCCGCTTGTATGTTTTCACGATATAATGTGCGTGCTGATGTCGGGATGCCGTTTGGTGGTGAAACCCTCGTCGAAAGACCGCCTGCTTACTCACGCCGTTTTGGAGATTATCAAACAAATAACTCCTGAATTAATGGATAGGGTGGAGGAGGAGGACGGCGAACGTATCCCCTTCGATGCAATTATTGCCACTGGAAGCAACAATTCGGCGCGGTATTTTGATTACTATTTTTCTAAGTATCCTAATATAATAAGGCGTAACCGCAGTTCGGTGGCTGTGATTTCGGGCAACGAATCTGATGATGATTACCGTCTTCTTGCCGATGATATTTTTGCATATTATGGTCTCGGATGCCGCAGTGTGTCAAAGATTTATGTGCCCGAAGGCTTCAATTACGATACGTTTTTCAAGGGCATATTTCACAAGAGCGACGTTATGGCAAATGCCAAATATGCCGACAACTATACCTACAACAAGGCAATTTATCTTATGAGCGGCGCAGATATTTTAGACAATGGTTTTGTGCTGTTGAAAAAAGATACCGGCTTGTCGTCGCCTGTGGGAGTGGTTTTTGCCGAAGAATATCACGATGTGGCTATCCTTGCTAAATCGCTTGCTGAAAACGCCGACAATCTACAGTGCGTGGTGTCAAATGTTGATTTGCAGGGAGTTAATACAGTTCCTTTTGGACATTCGCAGCATCCCGCTATCGACGATTTTGCCGACGGGGTAGACACAATGGAGTTTTTAAAATCGTTGAGAAATTGATTATGGAGGAGAGCAAGATAACTTTTTCGTCGGCGGTGTCGAAGATTTTGAAAATCGCAGTGACAGGCGCGGTGCTGTTTTTGGTTTACTATCTGCGCAATGTGCTTCTGCCGTTTGCTGTGGCTTTTTTGTTTGCCTATCTGCTCAATCCTATAGTGCATTTTTTTCAAAAAATACTTAAAAACAGAGCTATTTCGGTGGCGGTAACGCTGATTTCGGTAACAGGACTTTTTACGCTTTTGGTGATGATTTTTGCACCTATTATCTACGACGAAAGTGTTCATCTATACCAACTTATCAAGGATACCGCAATACAAAACAATTGGCAAAACGAACTTACTGTGCTGCCTGATTTTGTTACCGACCTCCTCGACCGTTTTTCCGATAATGTTGAGTTGGAGGATATTTTCTCGTCAGACAATGTTTCGTCGGCGGTGGAGAAAATTGCAGCACTGATAGTGCCTGAAATTCAGGCGTTTTTTTCCAAAACTTTCAATATCATAGCAAGTTCGCTCGGTTTTGCCATCGTTATTCTATACCTTATATTTATAATGATCGACTACGACAACCTCAAGCAAGGATGGCACCGACTGATACCTCACCGTTACCGCGGACCTGTATTTAAGTTTGCGGCAAGGTTTGAGATTGAGATGCACCGCTATTTTCGCGGACAGTTGTGTGTAGTGGGCGTTGTTACAGTGCTTTATTGTACAGGTTTTTCGGTGATTGGATTGCCTATGGGGTTGATGCTTGGTCTGTTGATTGGTTTTCTCAATCTGATACCATATATGCAGATACTTGGTTTTTTGCCTGCGCTGTGCCTCGCAATCATTAGGTCGTTAGAAACTGGGCAGTCGGTATGGGGCGTAATTGCAATGACTGCCACGGTGTTTGTGGTGGTGCAAATCCTTCAAGATCTGATAATTACGCCAAGGATTATGGGCAAAAATACGGGTCTTAATCCCGCTATGATATTACTTTCGCTCTCGGTTTGGGGCAAGTTGCTCGGTTTTCTCGGACTGCTTGCCGCGTTGCCCTTTACCTGTATGGTAAAAACCTATTACTCTGAGTTTGTGGCAAAACAACATACTCTTGCTCAGCGTCTTAGCGAACAAAACGATGTGCAACTGCCACTGCCCGACCCGAGACAGGGAAAACCAAAAAATCTTTTGAAAATTCGTCGCAAACGTAAAGAATGAAACACCTTATTATAATAACGGGTCCCACGGCGAGCGGCAAAACCGATTTGGCGGTAACACTTGCCGAACATTTTGACACGGAGATAATTTCTGCCGATAGCCGTCAGATTTTCAAGGAGATGCGCATTGGCACAGCCGTTCCCGACGATGAGGTTTTGCACCGTGTAAAGCATCATTTTATCCAAACTCGTTCGGTAAAAGAGTATTACAATGCCTTTATGTACGAAACCGAGGTGATAGATCTTCTTGAACAACAACTTTTTGTTAATCACGATGTTGCGATAATGTGCGGCGGCTCTATGATGTATGTAGACGCGGTTTGCAACGGCATCGACCTTATTCCCGACCCTGATATGGCGGTGCGTAATAGATTGTGGCAACAGTTTGAAAATGAAGGTATTGAACCTCTGCGTCAACAATTACTGCAATTAGACCCCGAATATTACAAAATTTGCGACCTCAACAATCACAAGCGCATTATTAAAGCCTTGGAAGTGAGCATACAAACCGGCAAACCATACTCTTCGTTTCGCACCGGCAACAAAAAGCAACGGAGTTTTTCTATTATTAAAATCGGTGTGAATTATCCGCGTGAAATTTTGCATCAGCGTATAAATCAACGAGTTGATAAAATGATAGGAGAGGGGCTTTTGGATGAAGCCCGAAGCCTATATTCGTTGAAACATTTAAATTCGCTTAATACTGTGGGTTATAGAGAGTTGTTTGATTTTTTGACAATAAGACGTCGCTCGAAACCGCTGTGGAACTCATCAAGCGCAACACCCGCCGCTATGCCCGAAAACAGATTTCGTGGTTTAATGGCGACAAGGATTTGACGTGGTTTCAGCCCGATAAGGTAGATGACATAATCAATTATTGCAACAGTAAAATTATAGGATAATGGAAAATGTAAAATTCAGCATAGTAATTCCCCTTTACAACCGTCCTGACGAGATAGATGAATTATTAGAAAGTCTTACAAAACAGACTGTTAAAAATTTTGAAGTGGTGGTGGTAGAAGACGGCAGCACTGTGCCCGCCGTAGATATTGTGGAAAAATATAAAGATTGCTTGAATTTAAAATATTTTGTTAAACAAAATTCAGGACCTGGACAAACTCGCAATTATGGTGCAGAGCGTTGCAGTGGCGATTATATCATCTATTTTGATAGCGACTGTATTATCCCTCCCGACTATATGAAGATTGTAACTGAAAATCTTGATACAGAATATGTTGACGCATACGGCGGTCCCGACGCTGCATTGCCTACGTTTACCCCTGTGCAGAAGGCCATCAGTTACGCTATGACCTCGATACTATCTACCGGCGGCATTCGCGGTGCAAGCGAAAAAGCGGGCAAGTTTCATCCTCGCAGTTTCAATATGGGATATTCGCGCAAAGTGTTTGAAACCACGGGCGGATTCTCTGATATGCGCTTTGGCGAAGATATTGATATGACACTCAGGATATTAGAGCAAGGATTTACAACAAAACTTATTAAAGAAGCCTTTGTTTATCATAAGCGCCGCACCGATTTTAAAAAATTTTTCCGTCAGATATTTAATTCTGGTTGTGCGCGTATCAATTTGAAACTCAGACATAAAGGTTCGTTAAAATTGATTCATACATTTCCATCGCTGTTTTTTCTTGGCAATATATTCTGTATTTTGGCAGCGGTGGCTTCTGCATTGATTTTTAAGAATATATATGCTCCGCTGATATGTATTTCGCCATTGGTATTGTTTGCGCTGATGGTGTTTGTAGATTCGCTACGCAAAAATGGGTTGAAAGTGGCTTTGCTTTCGGTAATAGCTGTATATGTGCAACTTACTGCTTACGGAATGGGTTTTATCAAGGCAGTTTGGCACGGACTTATACGCAAGAAAGGCGACACATTCGGCTTTGTGAAGAATTTTTATAAGTAGTATTAGGTTGCGAAAAAATCGCTATCTTTACGGCATAAACATTAACATAAAACATCATTAAAAATGAAAAAACTATTTGTAATAATCGCATTAACAATTGTTTCGGTTGTGTCGGCATTGGCACAAAGTCCTACTGCTACCACCAGTGCAGCGCAAGCAATCAAAGCCGGAGAGTCGTTTACTGTTACGGTAAATATCTCCAAATTAGACCTTTCGTGCTTTGCTCAGTATCAGGTAAAACTGCCCGAGGGATTTACCGCTAAGGAAATTTCAGGCGCATCTGACAATGCAAACTTCTATTTTGAAAACGGCAAAGTGCTCTATCAGTGGTACAAACTGCCCATCGACCGTAGCGACATCGAACTCCGTTTTACTGTTACCGCTGGCGAAAAGGTAGCGGCAGGCAAATATCAGTTGCCAGGATATTTTAGTTATCAGTTTAATAACCGTCTCGGACAGGCTGATACAGGTCTTACTGTGGAGGTAAAATAGCGCACCGATGGAAGAGCAGAACGACGACGAACGTTTTATGCGTGCTGCCTTAGAGCAGGCTGAAATCGCCTTTGAGCAAGACGAGATACCTGTGGGAGCGGTAGTAGTGTCGGGCGGACGCATTGTGGCGCGGGCATACAACTATACTGAGCATCTCAACGATGTAACCGCTCACGCCGAAATGCAGGCTATTACCTCGGCTACTTCGGCAAGCGGCGGCAAATATCTTACCGATGCCACACTCTACGTTACCTTGGAACCTTGCCTTATGTGCGCGGGAGCGTTGGCGTGGAGTCAGATTAAGCGTATAGTTTACGGTGCGTCCGACCCCAAAAAAGGTTATCTCTTATATCAAAATTCATTGGAAAACAAGATAAAAATTCTTCATCCAAAAACCGAGGTTTTGGGTGGAGTTTTACAAGACGAATGTTCCAACCTTTTGAAGAGATTCTTCTCTAAAAAACGCTTTGCATAATTATGAATTTTAATAAATGTTACTATTTTTATAACCTATAAATAATTAATACAGAAAAAATGAAATCCAGAGTAAAATATTTATCATTATCGGCAATTGCCCTGTGCGGTGCGGCAATGATTGAGTCGTGCAGCGAACAAAAACAGGCTACGCCGTTGCCTTTGCCTCAGACATTTGAGAGTATCGGCAATCCTTTTATGCCTCTTTGGGAACATATTCCCGATGGCGAACCATACGTTTTTGAAGACCCCGACAATCCGGGTAAATATCGTGTCTATCTATATGGTTCTCACGATATTGAAGTTACCAACTACTGCGGACGCGATCAGGTAGTATGGTCGGCACCTGTTGATAATTTAAGGGATTGGCGTTTAGACGGCGTAATACTCAAAGTGGATAAAAACGGTGCAGGCGAGCCTCAGAAAGAAGCTGACATTCTGTTTGCCCCCGATGTGGCAGTAACCACCGAAAAAGACGGTACTAATACCTATTATCTTTATCCTAACAACCAAGTAAGCGGACGTAACGGTATGGTTGCCAAGAGCAAACGTCCCGACGGTCCGTTTGAAGTATGCAATTGGAGCAAAAAAGACCCGAATGTTGCCGATGGCGTTTTGGCATTCGACCCTGCCGTTTTTGTTGACGATGATGGACGCGTGTATGGCTATTGGGGCTTTGAACGTTCGTATGCTGCCGAACTCGACCCTGTTACAATGGCCACCGTTAAAAAAGGTGCAAAAATAGTTGAGGATATGGTTTCGGGTAGAAATCAAGATGGCATATTCAGCTTTTTTGAAGCCTCGTCGATGCGCAAAATCAAAGACAAATACGTATTTATTTACAGCCGTTTTACCAAAGACGGTGAGTTTGGCTTGCCGGTTTCAAACTACACACTTGCTTACGCTTACAGCGACAGTCCGCTTGGTCCTTGGACCTACGGTGGCACTATCATCGACGGTCGCGGACGTGAGAAAATGCCCGACGGCACTGTGTTTGCCTCTGCCACTGTTGACGGCAACACTCACGGTAGCATCTGCGAAATCAACGGCAAATGGTGGGTATTCTATCACCGTCAAACAGGCTTGAATGAGTTTTCGCGACAAGCGATGGTTGCGCCAATAACTGTAAATGTGGAAGAAGGCAAAGGTGGAAAAGTGGAAATCACTGAAGGCGAGTATACATCGGAAGGCTTTGAAACCGAGGGACTTGACCCGTTGAAATGGCATCCCGCCGCTATTGCTTGTTGGTATACCGGACCAAAAACTTGCATTCACGAATGGCCAAACAATAAGTTTTTCGGTTCGTATATTGCGGCTGCGTATGGCACAGAAACCAATGTTTCAGAACCTTACGCATATAAAAACAACATCAACCCTGTGGTAAACAACACCGACAGTTCAATTGTGGGTTACAAATATTTCAATTTTGACCAAACCAAAGGTAAAAAAGATATTCGCCTGTATATCAATCTTATACCAGAAGGCATCAACGGCAATATCGACATTATGATCGACCGTCCGTGGACTTACGACGGCGGCAGAGTGCTTGGCAGCATAGAACTCACATCCGATATGCCAAAGGAATCCACCCAAATGTCGGTTTCTTTGTCCGAATTGGCAAATTTTTCGGGTAAACACGCCATTTTCTTTGTTTTTTCTTCTCCCGAAAAAGAAAAATCTATATGCACTCTCGAAAGTTTTGTGTTTGATGCCCAAAAGTAATAAAATTATATAAAATTTAAGTAGAGGCGTGAAAAGTTCACGTCTCTACTTTTTTTATAAAAAGGGCACTTATTAGAATTATTCGTGCGGAGTTTTTTCGTAGATAAAGTTAAATTCTACATAATCGTAGGCTGCAAAAAATCCGAGGCAGACTTTGTCTTTGTCTGATGTGGTAAAAAACTGTTTTGGATTGTTGCTGTTTGGGTTGTATCCTGAAATATAGTTATATACATTTTCATCGATAGTGCGGAACTCTAATGTTAGTTTGTCGCCGTTGTGTAGTATCATCTCTTTATCGTTTTCCATATCCGAATCGTAGTAGAGACCTATGTCAACGGGGGTGTCGCCTTTGGTTTTTGCCACGTCAGAAAAATATCGCTTGCCGTTGCGGTGTATATTAGCCCATCCGTACACCTCTTCACCTTCGGGAATGTTGGTGGTTTCACATTCCAACACCTGCATCCAATCCATTAAGTTTACCCAAACAAATTGAGGTTCAGTAATTTCGGCTTTTTCTCCTAATGTGGACGAGCCGGTGTATTCTACGCCATCGATGGTAACTTTGAGTGTGTAAGTATCGCCAACGTTAGTGCTTATTTTTGTATCGGGGCGATAATATCCATCTGATTGAAAATTCAAAGGAGTTTCACTACCGTCGGGGAGGATAATTCTTACATCGTCAACCCTTCTGCCCGGGGTTTGGGTAGAGTCGTCCATATTGCGTGTGGATGTGATAATTACCTCTGTTTTATTGGGAGTTAGGTGTCCTTCGATTACGGGAATGGGGTCTATATCTTTGTAGTCGAGTTCGATTTCTTTGGTGCAAGAAAACATTGTGCTTGCAATTGCCAATATGTATATGAATTTTTTCATTGTATTATAATTATGAATTATGAATTAAAATTTGATAGTGTAAGTAACTGACGGAATGATGCCAAAGAGCGAAGTTTGAACAGTTTTGGTTCCTGTGGCTTTTTCGTCGTCGTTTTCAAATGTAATTAGATACGGATTGTAGTGGTTGTAGAGGTTGTAAACTCCAAACGACCAAATTCTTGTGTATCTTGGACGCTCTTTGGTATTGTTGATACCAGCGTCTAAGCGGTGGTAGGCGGGAGCGCGGTATCCGCTACGCTCTTGAAAATAATAGTGTGTGTTTTCGTCGAGAGTGTATTTTGCGCTTGGTGCTGTAAGTGCTTGACCTGATGTAAATACCCAAGTTGCCGAGATGTCCCATTTGTGATTGAGTTTGTACATTGCAACGATTGAAATATCGTGACGGCGGTCGTTGGGAGCTGTGTACCATTCGTTGTTGTTGATGCCGTCAATCTTGTTGTCAGCCCACGAGAGAGTGTATGAAACCCATCCAGTAAAGTCGCCGAGGTTTTTCTTAGCGTAAAGTTCCACACCGTAGGCACGACCCTTTCCGTTGAGCAGAAGGCTCTCCATTTCGATGGCAGATACAAGGTTTTTGCCGTCTTTGTAGTCGTAAACATTTTCAATGGTTTTGTAGTAGCCTTCAATCGAAAATTCATAATTCTTGTTTTTGGTTTCTGCCATATAACCTACGCTCACTTGGTCGGCGGTTTGCGGTTTTATGATATTGCTCGACATTACCGAGCGACCTATTGGCGACGACATTCCATTGTTCAAAATGTTTTGAACATGCTGAGTGGTGCGGCAGTATCCTGCTTTAATACTTTGATGGTCAGTGATTTGAAATTTTGCGCTAATGCGGGGTTCGATGCCAAAGTAACGTTTTACAGGTTCGCCCTTGCCGTAGTATAAAGTGTCTGAAATTAATCCGTCAGCATTTAGGTTGTAGTAAGGATCGCCACCCAAAGCGTTGAAAATCACACCTCTTGCACCAGCCGAAACTTCAAGACCGAAATTGGTTTTTATATCCTCGCCAATCCAAAACGAAATTTCCTCGCCACGACGCAACTCCTTTTCTACTAATCCGTTGCTTTCTTTGATTTCGCCTGATTTGAGTTTAATGCGGTCGAATTGAGCTCCGAAGTTGATTTTTTGATATTCTGAGAGAGAATAACTAATCTCCTCTTTGCCAATTTGGTGTTGCAAATATCCATCGAAACTTTCTTTGATTTTCAACACATTCATAGATTCAATGAAATCATAGTTGCTGTATGCCAACGAAGTTTTAGATGTAAAACTGTTGCCAAAGTTGTGTCTGTATTCCACTGCACTTGCTTGATTTCCCCAATGAATTTCGGCAATGTTGTTATCCATTTCCATATTATCGCGACCACTGAACGACATAAGATTCAACGTTCCATTCTTAGAAGTTTTGATTGAAATCGAAGAGTTAAGATCATAGAAGTTTAACACTTTGTTGCGATATTTTTCAGTGGGTTTCAAGAAAAGTTCAAAGTAAGTGCGGCGGGCAGCTACGAAAAACGATGCGCGGTCTCTCCAAATTGGTCCGTCGATAGCAATTTTAGATGAAAGCAATCCAATTGATGCGGTCATACCAAAATTTTCCATATTGCCGTGACGTGTTTTGATATCGAAAATCGACGAAGACGCATCGCCAAACTGAGCGGGAATAGCACCTTTATATAAAGAAGCATTTGTAAGAGCCTCGTCGTTGAAAGTTGAAAACACGCCCATAAGGTGTCCAGCATTGTAGATAGGAGCGTTGTCGATGAGGATAAGGTTTTGAGCAGCAGTACCTCCGCGAACTTGAAAACCGCATGAACCGTCGCCCTCGCTCTTGATACCGGGCAAAAGTTGGATAGATTTTATCACATCGCGTTCGCCCATAAGAGCCGGAACCTTAGCCATTTCACTCATTTGAATGTTTTCAACGCCGATAATTACATTGTCGGTGCGGCTACGACCGTGTTTTGCTGTTACTTGCACCTCTGAAAGTTCGGTGGTTTCTTCTTCGAGTTTGATATTAATCTTAGAATTTTCAGAAGTAACCTGATATTCTACTGGCACAAAACCTAAACAACTAAAATATAATGTTGCGGGCAGTTGTTTTACTTTTATGATAAAGTTACCATCTGAGTCAGAGATAGTTCCATTGGTTGTTCCTTTTTCCGACACCGAAACAAAAGGTATCGAATGACCGTCGCTACCGGCAATTACGCCTGAAATTTTGTACGATTGGGCACACACTGAGAGCGACATCAGTGTTAATACTAATGCTAATAAGTGTTTCATAAGAATTGTGTTATAATATGTGGAGTAATTTAGAAATGTTTAATTTCAAACAAAGATTGAAAAAAGTGTATATAATTTTTTGAGTTTTTCATTGGATTTTAGAAGTCGATATCGCTTGCGCCAGTGGCGTTGATCATACGGTTGTTGAATATCAGGTGGCGGAGGTTGATTTCAGAAGCTCCCGAAGCGTCGATAATAAGGTTGTTTACCTTTCCGCGGATGTCTACATCGCTTGCACCTGAGGCAGTTACATCTATTTCGTCGGTGTCGATACGGTCGATATCCACGTCGCTTGCGCCCGACACTTTGAATACTGATTTGCCAGCTTTAAATTCTATGTCTAAGTCGCTTGCACCGCTCACCTCTGCGTTGAGCACTCCTTTTACTTCAAGGTCGCCGATAAGCACATCGCTTGCACCGCTAACACGGAGATCTAAGTCGTCGCAAACTGTGTACTGAGGCAGATGAACAAACGATGCGCCGCTTGCACGGAGGGCTGTGATGTTCTCTACACAAATATCTATCTGAGTTTTTTTGTTGATACGTACGTGGGGACCATCAACTTTGATAATAAGTTCGCCATCGATAACCTCAGTTTTTACACGGGCGATAGTTTTTTCGCTACCTGAAACAGTAAGCGACTGATTTTGACCGCATACGATCTTTACTGATACGGGAGCCGATACTGAAATCCGGTTGAATTTTTCTACATTTCGTGTTTCTGTTGCTTTAAAGTCGGACGAATCTGTTTCGGTGCACGACATAGCCACTGTTGCTGTCAAAAGCATTGCTGCTAATAAAGATAATACTTTCATAATCGTTTTGTTTTATTTGTTTATACTAATTTTACTTTAATCTACAATTGAAATTTTGGCTGCTCCTGAGAAACTTGCCTGACGGTTTTCAGCTCTAAACCTTTCGGAACGCACCGATGATGCTCCTGCAGCCTCTAATCTCAGCAATTGGGTGTGCCCTGTAAGTGTTATTCGGCATGCTCCCGAGGCCTCGATGTCCATTCTTTCGGTTTCGGCATTGATTGATGTTTTGCACGCTCCCGACACTTCGAGGTTTAGCGTAGCTGCATTGCCTGTAAAAAATAGGTTACAAGCACCTGAGCCTTCAAATGATGCGTTTCCGAGGTTGCCTGTAATGTCTACACGGCTTGCTCCGCTTGCCTCGGAGGTAAATTTGCCTGTTACCTCCAAATCGGCAAAAGTGGTTTTAGAAACGCCTGACGTAGAGATGGAGAAGTTTTCCATCGTGGCTTTTTCGGGGAAAAATACATTTGTTACGCCCGAAACGTTAAGGCTCTTTAAATCCTCTACCCACACCTCTATTTTGCAGTTTTCGGTGAGGTTTTTGAATTTCATCACACCTGTAATGGCAATTGAAAGTTCGCCGCCACTAACCGAAGTTTCTATTTGGTGCAATATTTTAGATTCGCAAGTTACCATTACCCTTTGTTCCTTGCCAGTAACAACTACAAGTTCTAACGAACCTGAAACCTTGATTCTGTTGAATTGCTCAACCTTGCGCTCTACTGTTATAAGGTCGCGGGGCTTGTTTGATCTTGTGCCTGCGGCGAAAACCTGAGCGGCGAGAATCATCATTGTTATTAATGCGACAATTTTTTTCATTTTTCTCGATTTTAAAATTTTCGATTTGTTTTTCTGATGCAAAGTAACGGCAGTATTCGCGGGTCTCCAAATTTTTTCGGTTTCAAGGCTGTTTCACGGCTGTGGCAGTAGCGTTTCTGTGCTGTGTCATTCTTGTGTCATTTTTATAACTTTCTGTAATAAAGTTGATTAAAAATTTGTTTTTTTATTTTAAAAACCATAAATTTGCAGTAGAAAAAATTATAAAAGAGCGTGAAATGTAAAATATACATAACGATTTTGTCTCTTGTGGCGGCAATGTTTACCTGCTGCCACAACAAGAGCGAAGTGCTTCAAAGCCTCGAAACGGCAGATTCGCTATTAAGCGAAGATTGTGACTCGCTTGCGGCTATGTTTTTTTACCAAATTGAGCCTCCCGAAGACACAATTGCTGAACTTCCTTTTTATAATTATATGCTTTCGCGTATCAGTTGCCGCAACTACGATTATCAAGACCCTGAGTTACTTGACCTTCCAATCGCTTTCTTTAAGCAAAACGGCGACAACAAGCGACTTGCATACTCGTATTGCTACAAGAGTATTTTTTTGCTAAACTATTCGTCGGATATGTCTTCGGCAATGATTTACAACAAGATGGCAGAAGATTTGGCAAAAAACACCGACGACGACATTCTTAAATACAACATCTATTCTACGGGATACTCAATCGCCGCCGATTGTTTTGACACTCAGGAGTGCCTCAACTACGCTATGCAGGCTTACAAAACGGGGCAGAAACTTCGCGACAACAACCGTATGGCATATCCCGCCAACTATATCACAATGTGCTACAACGAGTTGAATATGCAAGACAGCGTACAAAAATATATGTCGGTGTGCCTCAATTTGATAGACTATTTTAATATGGGTGCCAAAGCGTCGGTGTACGCTTCGTTTGGCGACGCAATGTTCAAAAAAGAGAATTATTCTATTGCCGAGCAGTATTATTTAGAATCGGTGGGTATTATCGACAACGCCTCCGCTTATAAAGGCTTGACAATGATATATCTACGCCGCAATAATGCCGAAAAAGCAAGAGAGTGTTATGCCAAAGCATTGCGCCCAAATTCGTTTGAATCTAATATCGACATTATGTCGGAATATGCTGCTTTTTTAGAAAAACACGGCGAAATTGCCAATGCCTCAGCCATTTACCGCCAAATTTCGGTAGAAAAAGATTCGCTCTACCGCATCAAAGAGCGCAATATGCAAACGCAGATGGAAAATCTAAGCCGTATTTTTAGGGAATATAAAAACGATACCGAAGTTTTGGAGAGTGCCAACCATTATCTAAAACTTTTGTTGCCAATAGTTTCGGTGGCGGCTGCGGTGCTTTTGGTGCTTTTGTTATTGCGGACTCGCAAAAATAGGGTAGAGTCTGTACCATTTGGCCGTCAACTCTACGACAAAGTGCTGCAAAACACCAACATATCGCAATGGACCAAAGACGAACGCGAAGTGTTTGCCTCCTATTATCTTAGCGAAAATTCATCTTTCCGCTCAGAAATAGAATCCACCTATCAAAAACTTGCAGTCAATGCCTATATCTTTTTGATACTCCACCATTTAGGTAAAAGTAAAACCGAAGTGATGGATATGATGGGTATCTCCGACCAAGCATACAGGTCGCTGAAATCAAGGATTGAGAAAATGAGGAAAATTTAGTTTGTAAACTTCACTTTTGTTATTTCCCCACCATATACTTTATCACCTTCTTAGTTTCAAAAAACTCCTCTTCAAACACATCGGGAATGTTGTATAGTGTTATGTGTTTGCGGAAGGGGGCGATTTCTTCTTCAAAGTCGCCCCCTTTGAGGTAGACTATCGATGATGTGGGTGATTTTTCTAAGAGTTTGTGGGTCTGTTTTACAAAATTTGGAAATGCTGTTACGGCACGGCTCACGATGGTGTCGAACTTTTGATGGAGGTCGTTGCTGTTGATTTTTTGGGCTGTGGCGTTGGTGAGACCGATTTTTTCGATAACATCTTGCACCACAGAGATTTTTTTGCCTATGGAATCAATGAGCGTGAATTGTTTTTCGGGATACATTATTGCAAGGGGAATTCCGGGGAAACCTCCGCCCGTGCCCACGTCTATGATGTTTTTACTATTATCTAAAAGGTTGAATTTGGCAATGGCGAGCGAGTGGAGAATGTGGCGCGTGAAGAGTTCATCGATGTCGTTGCGCGAAATCACATTTATTTTTTCATTCCATTCGGGATAGAGAGAGCCAAGGGCGGCAAACTGACTTTGTTGCTTGTCGCTTAGGTTTTGGAAATATTTTGCTATTATTCCGCTGTCCATTTAGATACGGTCTTTGTTGAGGTTGATGTCTTTAACAATGCTCAGCAGAAGTTCGCGGCTGCGGAAAAGACGAGCCTTGACCGTTCCGAGCGGCAGTTGAAGTTTTTCGGCAATCTCGGTGTACGACATCTCATCAAAATATCTCATTTCGGTGATAATTCGGTAGTCGTCGTGGAGTTGCTTTACCACTTGGCGCATAAGTTTCTCTTTCTGCTCTTTCATCATGCTCTCTTCGGGGTCTTTGATGGGAGCGGTGAGGGTGTTTTCTGCCCACGAAGTAGATTCGTTGTCGCTTGTGGGGCTTGGCTTGTCGATCGAGATGTTGTTTTTTTGCATCTTGTTGCTGCGCAGATAGTCGATTGTGTTGTTAGACGCAATCTTAAACAGCCAAGTGCTAAACGCGTTGGTAGGGATGTATGATTTTAGGTTTTTGAACGCCTTGCCAAACGATTCGATAGTAAGGTCTTCGGCATCGTCGGGGTTGCGAACCATTTTTACAATCATATAGTACACCGAGTCGCGGTATTTGGCGAGCAGTTCGGCAAAAGCCTTTTGGTTTCCTGCCCTTGCTTCGAGCACGAGTTTGTAGTCGGCTTTGGCCTTGTCAGAGAAGTTGTTTACTGTGTCGTTGTGTTCTTCTATTTCCATGTGAGTCTGTCCTTGCGAATTTTTCCTAAAATTAGTTGTAATGCGTTAATGTAAGGTAAAATAATGTCAAAAAGTATGCCTGAGGCTGCTACGCCTTTGGTGTTGAACTTGCCTGATGCCTTACAAATCGCGTATAAATATACAAAATATCTTAATAAAAACAATACCGGAGTAACAAAAAATATCGGCTCAAAAAACGATAATGCTATCGAAGCTGCGTAGAAGTATGTGCGCGACATGGTTTCTAACGCCAAAACAGCCTTATGCTTGGTTTTGTATCGCTCTGATGCCGAAAAATGACGCTGTTTCTGCTTGTTCCACTGGCTAAAATTTTCTTTGGGTTCGCAGATTGTAAACGATGCGGGGTTTGATTCGCACACGATGCGGTCTTTTTGGGCGTTTTGATTTACAAAAATATCGTCGTCGCCCGACATCAGGTAACTGTGGCTCGAAAAACCGCGGGTGCGTTCAAAGAGCGATTTACGGTATGCCAAGTTTCTTCCTACGCCCATATAAGGCATTCCTATTTCGGTGTAGGTGTAATATTGCATAGCGATAAACACAGTATCGTAGCGTATCAGGCGGTTGAGAAAACCTTTTCGTTGTTCGTAGCCTCCGTATCCGAGCACAATGTCGTTTTGTTCGGTAAAGTTTTGACTCATAGTTTTTATCCACCATTTAGATACTGGCATACAGTCGGCATCGGTGAGTAAAAGCCATTCGCTTTTGGCGGCTTTGATGCCAACGGTGAGGGCGAGTTTTTTGCCGTGCGAAAATTTGCGGTCGTAGGGGACTTCGGTTACGTACAGTTTGGGATATTTTTGTTTTAGTTCTGCCAAAACAAGGGCAGAATCGTCTGTGCTGCAATCGTTTACCACTATTACTTCAAAGTCGGGATAGTCTTGCTCTAATATAGCGGGCAGTTTTTCGCGCAGGTTGGCGGCTTCGTTGCGGGCGCAAATTATTACCGACACCGGCACAGGGCTTTGGTATTGTTTTACCGTCGGACGTTTGCGGATGCGCACAAAAACTATAATATAATAGCACATCTGCACAGTCCAAGCGAGTATCAGACTGCACACAAGCCAAAATTTCCAACTGTATATGTCCTTAAATAAGGCAGTTACTTGTTCTAACATTATCGTTAAAGTATTTGGTGCAAATGTACAAACCATTTTTTAAATAACGTGTTATTATTAATAAAAAAAAATAACTATCTTTGCCGATTGTTAAAACACGGCAAATGCAATTCGAAATTACACATAGCGACACACGCACCAACGCACGCGCGGGAGTTATTACTACCGACCACGGCAGCGTTCTCACGCCTATATTTATGCCTGTGGGCACTGTGGGCTCGGTTAAGGGCGTTCATCAAACCGAATTGAGCGACGATATTAAGGCGCAAATTATTCTCGGCAACACCTATCACCTTTATCTTCGTCCCGGTATGGAGGTTATCAAGGCAGCCGGCGGTTTGCACAAATTTATACATTGGGACAGACCTATACTT
>JAEEGL015558277.1_pt1 | contig 18277 bp, 9 predicted proteins | sample 9134231 | NCBI WGS metagenome assembly JAEEGL01 (sample SAMN16246548, study PRJNA631951) | gut metagenome | biome: gut microbiome; feature: rumen; material: fiber-attached | host: Bos | place: Iran: Karaj | collected 2018-10 | reverse complement strand
CGCTGGAATCGAGCTACCGGCAAGCCTTCGGCACCGACTTCGACAAGGACGACATCGCGGTACTGATGGAAGAATGACGCCGCCTTTTCACTTGGTGGGGGAAGCCTCCCCCTGCCTGCAGCCTTGGCTTCGCCAAGTCTTCCGGACACCCCCTCTCCTAGGCCCCCCCCCTAAAACCCCGGAAAGGCGAACGCCTCGACTACTGCGCTTGCGCGAGTAGGCGTGGCTGAGCCGCTACGGGTTCTGCAAACCCAGGAATGCGGGCAACACAAGGCCTTTTCGGGTCTCAAATTTCTTTCTTTTTCACTGCTATCACTGTTAAAATAAGGTATATTCGAAAAAAAGTTGCCACATACATGCAAGCCGTTTGCGAAAACGTTCCGACCATATGGTAACTAAGGATTTTTATGGAAAATGTATTTGAAATAGCCTCAGCCATCGACGCGCATGTCGTTGATGAATATGACAATCATTTAAAAAATAGAGCTGTGGCAAGAGTTCTTGCAAATAAGAACGGCAAGGACGGTGTTTTTTGGTTAACGAATAGTCCTAATGAACCTATTTCCGTAGGCGCAAGAGGCATTACAGGCAATATTACTGCTCTCCGCGCACAATATAATACGTCCGAACAGGGAGGCGTTCCGGTATATAAAAATACACGAATGGGACAAGCTCTTATAGAAGAAATAGGAAAAGGGTCTTCTTATGTCGGTCCAACGGGAAAAAAAGTAAGCGTCGCCGTTCACAATCGTGCAACCTACAATGCGGATGGTCGAGATGCGATTGATCTTCAATTTCTCTTAGGCGACGATTCTAATGCGCGTCTTTATTCACGGTTATCCGAAATTTTAAAATACTCCCGTGAGGAAAGTGAACGTTTAAGGGCTGAGCAAGAGGCTTTCCAGAAGATACAAGAAGAAAAGGAGAGAATAAAACTTCTTGAAGAAGAACAAAGAATACAAGAGCAAAAACGGTTAGAGCAGGAAGAAAAAGAACGTAATGAAGAAATTGCTCGTTTAAAAGAAAAAATCAAAGAAGCGGAAGAGCAGCGTGATCGTTTAAAATCATTCCTGCGAACAAATGTTTCTCTCCGCTCACAACATATTTTGGACCCCTATCAAGAAACAGCCAAACGTTCTCATATCTACGACGGAATCCCCTTGGTCATTGATGGCGGTCCCGGAACAGGCAAGACGACAACCGTTATTCAGCGACTTAAATTCCTTCTCTCAAAGGAATCCTTGGAAGAGTACGAAGCCCCTTTAACGCCCGAACAATTGAGTCGTTTTGAAGACTTGCGTCAGGCGCAAAATTTATGGCTGTTCTTTTCTCCAACAGATTTGCTTTTGCAATATCTGAGAGACAACATGCTTGCAGAAAACCTTATTGCCAACGATAATAATACAAGGACTATTGAAAAATTCCGTGATAAGGTTTTGAGAGAATATGGTATTGTCGACCCTTCAAAGCCAAATATGAAAAAATGGAAGGGTGAGTATTCTCCTTTGATAAAAGATCCCAGCGTGGTGATTGATTTTTTTGAAAATTACTGCATCGACTGCATCAAGGAAATGATGCAGAGGGCTTTGGATTTGCGAATTGATTCGTTTGCATGGAAATCTCATGCGGAACGACTGAAAAACGTGTGCTCAAGAATAGAAATTAGTGATATCACGACATTAATGAAAACTTTGGATTCGCTGAGACTCTATTGGGATGAATTAGTTAAACCAATAGAGGATGAACTGAAAAATACTCTTACAGAAGAAGCGGCATCAATAAAGTTGAGGATTCAGAAAGACAACAATCTTAATGAGCTCGTTATAGCGTTGTTTACTGAGTGGGAGAAAGAAAAACGTTCTCAAGAAGAGGATGATGACTCGGACATTGCTGATGAAAATGAATTAGAGGAAATAGATGTTAATGACTTTGACAATAAGTTGTACGCCCAGATTCGCGGAATACTCCGTAGGCTTGGACTAAAAAGGCTTGATTCGAAAACAAAACTGAACAAGAGACAGACCGCGTTATACGAAATCATAAAGTCTACTATCGATGACCTTGCTGACATTGAAAAAATTGGCGACCTTGCATGGTTCTCCAAACATTTTACTGTTCTTTGCCGAGGCGTGGAATCTCTTTTGATTAGACGTATTCCTAAGATGTATAAAGATTTTAGAAGAATATTCAAAGACGAAGAGTCTGTTTATCATACCGCCTTGCTTTCCTCTATTATAGAAAAAGAAAACAATAAGCATCTGCATCCCGATGAACAGAATTTCCTTTTGGGGTTTGTGAACAATGCGCTGCGCATATATAGCAGAATGTCTAGGAAGAATTTTTTAGATATGAAAAGTGCCATGGCCGATGCTTATAGGAATAATGTTCGCCCGATTATTGGCATCGACGAAGCGACAGACTATACAATTTTAGATTTCTATTTCATGGTCTCTTTCAAGCATTATGATTTTTCAACGATAACCCTAAGTGGTGATATCATGCAGGGTTTGAATAAATATGGAATAAAAAAATGGGATGAACTTAAGGCGATTTTCCCGGATATAGATGTTAAAACGCTTGATATCAGTTACCGACAAACTCCGACTTTGGTAGAAATGGCCAAAAGCATGTATAAGGATGAATATGGCAAGGAGCCTTCATACAACAGCAATCAAGATAAAGATGATAATGAACCTTTGCCAATTCTTTTTGTAAATGATAGCGAGGAAGAAAAGGCCGTATGGCTTTCTGAAAGAATTGTTCATGTCTATGAAACATATGGATCATTGCCGTCCGTAGCCATATTTGTTGGTGAAGATGTTAATGTCAAACGATTTATTGACGATATTGAGGATGCGGATATTCTGAATGGCATTGAAGTGGTCGATTGTACCGATGGAAAGAAACTGGAAGGAAAGGACATGGTTCGAGTGTTTAGACTTTCCGAAATCAAGGGAATGGAATTTGAGGTTGCTTTCTTCTATGATATCGATTCTGCACTTCAAGGGCAATATGCAACCGAGATGATGAGAAAACATTTATATGTTGGTATTTCACGTGCAGCAACACATCTTGCTGCAACAATGACAACTGTTGATGAAAATGAAACGGTGTTGAAGTATTTTGAAGCAGACTCTAGTAAGTGGAATTGGTAAAACCGTTCTGCTGCGATGAATCAAAAAAATGAATTATTAGTATTATGAGGAAGCATATGCCAAGTCTGAAGGCGCGAGGTTGTTTTAATTTTATTGATCTTTTTGCAGGAGCCGGCGGCTTGTCGGAGGGCTTCGTCCAAGTTGGCTTCAAACCGATTGCTCATGTGGAAATGAATGCTTCTGCGTCCAAAACACTAGAAACAAGAACAGCTTATTACTATCTGAAGGAAAAAAATAACCTTGCCCTATACAAAAAGTATACTCAAGGAACAATTACTCGCGATGAACTGATAAAGCACATACCGAAGGCTATCTTAAAAACAGTAATTAATGAAACCATGTCCGAAGAATCTCTTCCTTCGATTTTTGAAAGAATTGATAAGATTATGAAAGGCAAACGCATCAGAACGGTAGATGTAGTTGTAGGTGGTCCGCCATGCCAAGCATACTCGCTCGTTGGAAGAGCCCAGAGTAGCCACATGGATGTTCCGATGGAAGAAGATCCCAGAAATTATCTTTATAAGTTATATGCTCGATTCCTGACGCGTTATCAGCCACGTATGTTTGTATTTGAAAACGTGATAGGAATTGCCTCGGCAAATGGAGGTGTTACCTGGAAAAATATTCAGAAATATCTAAAACATGTGGGATATGATATAGAATGCCGGGAACAGAACGCACACACATTTGGAGTTCTCCAGAATCGGCGTAGAATGATTATTGTCGGTTGGCGAAAAGGTAGTGGCCTGAAATATCCAGATTTTCTTAACATTCAAACGAATGCGGTTGTGAACGATCTTTTCAAGGATCTTCCTGTGCTTCATCCTGGGGAAAGTGCAGATAAGTATTCTAGAGCAAAGGCCAGCAAATACGTCACTGATAATTGTATTAGGATGTCTGATGATGTTTTAACGCACCACAATTGCCGACCGAATATTAAACGAGATACCCAAATATACCAAAAAGCCATAAAATTATGGAATAATGGGCATAAACGTCTGGATTACAACGATTTGCCGGAAAAGTTGAAAACACACAAGAACAGGCGATCTTTTATTGATAGATTCAAGGTTGTAGAGGGTGACGAACCATGTTGCCATACCATACTAGCACATCTTTCTAGGGATGGACATTATTTCATTCACCCGGATATAAACCAGCATCGTTCCATTACGGTTCGTGAAGCAGCGAGGATTCAATCTTTTCCGGACAGTTATTTTTTTGAAGGAGCAAGAACATCCCAGTTTACGCAGATAGGAAATGCCGTTCCTCCGATGATGGCTAAGGGGATAGCTGTAGGAATATACAATCAGTTGTGTAACGGAGATTCAGATGGCGAGCAACCGACTTCTTGAGCAATTTAGCAGATATAAGAAGTTGGAACTTGAGGCATCGCCGTTTCACTTCCTGCTGAAAGCAAACATTGAACTGAATCCTCATCAGATCAATGCTTTTTGTGCTGCCATACAAGCGCTGAAAACTGGCGGCATTGTTCTAGCTGATGAAGTTGGTCTCGGCAAGACAATCGAGGCCGGGCTTGTGCTAAAGTATGTGATTGAGTCGGGCGCGAAGAAAATACTAATCGCGCTCCCAGCCTCTCTTCGTAAACAATGGGAATTGGAACTTGAAGATAAATTTGGTTTGAAATCCGTCATCCTTGACAGAATCACAGTAAAAAACGATAAAGCGGAATGGCGAAAAAAGCTTACAAGTAACGAAAGTGTAAGAATTGTTCTGACATCATACGATTACTCCTCGAAATTGATGAAAACGTTTCCTGAGGTAAAGTGGGACTTCCTTATCATAGATGAAGCTCATAATCTTAGAAACGTGTTTCATGGAACAAAGAGGGCAAAAAATCTGTACGAGATGTCCAAAGGTATCCCCAAAATACTCCTAACGGCAACTCCGCTACAGAATTCACTGACGGATTTACATGGCCTAATATCTTTTATTGATCCAAGAATTTTTGGCCATGAGAAGGTATTCAATAAACGTTTTATTGAAGGTGCTGATTACTCGGAACTAAAACGCGAACTAACTCCTGTTTTATTCAGAACTCTACGAAAGGATGTAGTTAACTACATGAATTTCAAGAAAAGAATCTGTAAAACGGTTGATTTCGCATTGTCGCCAAACGAAATAGAGTTATATCAGCGTGTAAATGATTTCTTAAAAAGGGAAATATTATACTCCATTCCGACATCTAATCGAAACTTGATTATTCTCGTAATCAGAAAGCTCTTGGCCTCTTCCAGCTTTGCACTAATTGATACATTTAAGGTGCTGAAGACTAGATTGGAAAAACTTAAGAGCGGAAGCAAGTCGGCAAGCGCCCAAGATGGCTTTGATTTATTCTGGAGCTATGTCGAGGATGAAATTGATGAAACCGGATTTGAAGAAACAGAAGACGAAAATACGGTTATACAAAAACAACGTATTCAAGCGGAACTAGACGAAGTAAATATCATCATTGATGTTGCAAAGAGAATAAAGGTCAATGCAAAAGTTTTGGCTCTTAGAACAGCAATTAAAACAGCTTTTGAATACCAAGATAAACAAGAGCTTTCGCAAAAGATTGTAATATTTACAGAATCAAAGCGGACGCAGAATTATATAGCCGAAGAACTTAGAAAGAGCAGTTTTGACGAAGAAGATATCCTTCTGTTTAATGGCGACTTTAGCGACTCCATGACAAAAAAAATATACAAGGCATGGCAAGTAAAGAACTTTGGTAATGTGAATTATGGCAGAAGTGTAGAATATAAACATGCCATAGTAGATTATTTTAAAAAGCATGCAAAGATTCTTATATGTACGGATGCCGGTTCCGAAGGTTTGAACCTTCAATTTTGCAACACTGTTATCAATTATGATCTTCCTTGGAACCCGATGAAAATCGAGCAAAGAATAGGACGTTGCCATCGTTATGGTCAAGAGCATGATGTTGTTGCGATAAATCTTCTTAATACTCAAAATGCCGCTGATCAGCGTGTATACGAAATTTTGTCCAGGAAATTTGAACTGTTCGAAGGTGTTTTTGGTGCATCAGATATTGCTCTTGGCATTCTGGAATCTGGAAGTAGTTTCGAAAAAATGGTGCTTGATATTTATCAGAGCTGCAATACTACGGCGGAATTCAAGAAGGCTTTTGATAAACTAGACCGGACATTGAATGCCAAACGGGATGAAAAGGCACGTGAACTGCGGACTCTTCTCCTTACAGAAAGTAGTGGGGCAAAAGAACAGGCGTTGAAGGAAACAAAAGCTGATATTGCTCGTTATTTACGTGAAGTTGAATATTGGGACAAAGTGCGCGAACCAAAGGTGGATGGAGGCCTGCATTACTGGAAAGTGGACAAATGGGGTGAAAAAGTTCTTGGCTCACATGGACTGCTTTTTGTCGGTGCTTTCTGCGATTCGGGGCGTCTTTTGTTCCCCGTTTTATTGCTATGCGATGAGAAAGGCGATTACATAGATTTTAACGAAGAAGATCTTGTTCCAGAACTTGAAAAAATAGATGACGCATATATCCAAAATTTTGCGCCATCGACTACAGAAATGAAACTATTCCAGAAATTGTATGATAATTTGGCTACGGAAATGCTCAAGCATTACCAAGAGCAAACAGAACCCGTCAAGGAATATAATAAAAAGAAAATCGAAAACTGGGCACAAATTCAGGCGGAACAACTTGTTGTAAGTTATCAAGAAATGAAGGCTGAAATCGATGTCATGAAGGACCAGGAGCGTGCTTCAAGCAATTTTTATGAGAAGATGGATATTCGAAAGAAAATCGACGAAAAAACTGCGGCGCTGCAAAAATTACAGGAATCCTTTCATAAAAAGGAATCTGATTTTAAAGCAGAAGGCGAACGAGAAATTGCAGAATTTAACAAACAATTTGATATTAACCCGATTTTACTTGTTAATATCGTGTTAAAATTTTAGGAGAAGTTTTATGCAGAAAATTGGAAAATTGGAATTGACTTGGGTTGGCAAGTATGACGAAAAAAAGATAGAGCCTCGTATTCTTGTTGAGGATAAGACAAAATCCTACGGCGATAAAAATAGCAAGAATATGCTTATTCATGGAGATAATCTCATTGCATTACAAGCGCTTCAACAAGACTATTCCGGAAAAATAAAGTGTATATATATTGACCCCCCCTATAATACGGGAAACGCATTTGAATACTATGATGATGATGTTGAGCACAGCATCTGGCTTTCACTTATGAGAGATCGTCTTATCTTGTTAAGGGAATTGTTAGCTGATGATGGTAGTATATGGATCCAAATTAATGATGAAGAACAAGCGTATTTGAAAGTTCTGTGCGATGAAGTACTTGGACGCAAAAACTTCATCAATTTGATTTCGGTGAATATGAAAAATAATGCAGGAGCTTCTGGAGGTGGCGAAGACAAAAAATTAAAGAAAAACTGTGAATACATTTTGGTATATGCAAAAAATTACGAAATGCTGCCTCCGTTTAAGAGCGCATATGACTATACAGAGATGTATCAAGTGGTTCTTCAATATAGAGAACAAGGCAAGACTTGGCATTACACTTCCGTTCTTGTCAACCCAGGAGAAAAAGAATATGTAGGTTCAACTGCTGACGGAGATGGTAATGAAATTAAACTTTATAAGCGAATAAATCCCATCATCAAATCAATTAAGCAGGTAATGGTCGACGAAAAGTTGTCTGAAGAAGAAGTATATTACAAGTATGGACAATTCATTTTCGAGGCAAAAGATGCTCAATCATCAATACGAAAACGAGTCATTGAGGCAAAGAAAGAAAATAACATATTTGATGACATTGTTTCAATTGAATATATTCCTAAAACAGGCAAAAACAAGGGCTTGATATATGAACAATTTTATAAAGGCGACAGTTGCAGGCTATTTGCATGGCTCAAAGACATTAGCGAAACCATCGATGGTATTCTTTATAAAAAAGACAAGCAGGGAACTTATTGGGATTTTACGTCCCACATCAATAATTTGACAAAAGAAGGCGGAGTTCTATTTCCAAGTAGTAAAAAGCCTGAGGCGCTTGTTAGTCGCATTTTTTCAATGACAACCGAAGAGAGTGATCTTATTCTAGATTCTTTTCTTGGATCTGGGACAACAGCAGCCGTAGCCCAGAAAATGAAAAGGCATTGGATATGCATTGAACTCGGAGATCATGCATATTCACTTTGTAAACAAAGATTAGATCGTGTTATTGATGGCGAAGATAAGGGCGGAATAACTAAAGACGAAAAATGGCAAGGTGGTGGCGGGTATCATTTCTATGAACTTGCGCCGAGTCTCTTGGTGAAAAATAAAAAGTTGCCGATTTATCAGATTAATCCTTCTTATACTTTCGAAATGCTCTGCGAGGCCGTATGCAAAATAGAAGGCTTTAAGTATAAACCGCAAGATGTATTTCATGGATATTCTTCAGAAAAAAGATTTATCCATGTCACAACCGAGTTTGTGAACGCAGAATACATAAAATCTCTTTCCGCCCGTCTTACGGAAGGGCAATCCCTCTTGGTTTACGGAATAAAGAAGCAGTCAAAGATGGATTTGCCTGACAATATCGAAGTCAAGAGAATTCCTAAGGATTTGTTAGAAAAGTGCGATTTTGAAAGCGAGGTGAAGTAAATGTCTGAAATAGTAAAAAGCATCAAATATGCAATGAGTCTGAGAACTCCTCAGGAAGAGGCTCTCTCTTATCTCGATGCCATTACATCGCACTGCGATTATAAAAAGGACAATAAAGAAACCGTTGAGGCGGCGGCAACTGAATACTGCGAAAAACAACGAAAAATTAAAGCGGAATTTGAATTTCCGTCATTCTGCTATGCAATGGCGACCGGTATTGGAAAGACGCGCCTTATGGGCGCAAGCATTTATTATTTGTACAAAACGAAAGGTTACAAGCATTTCTTTATCTTGGCTCCTGGCAATACTATTTACGATAAACTCCGCAAAGAGACCAATTCGAATCATCCGAAGTATATCTTCAAGGGGCTCGAAGCGGAGATGGGGCGGCCCAAGGTGTATGATGGAGAAAACTATGATAGTTACCCCATAAATTATGATCAAACTAGTTTAAAACTCGAAAAAACTTCAGAGATACAACTCTTCATCTTTAACATTGGCAAGATATTTAATAAAAATACTGACACTCAGTTCAATTTTCATAAATTCAAAGAGACGCTAGGTGCGTCCTTCGCAGATGTTTTGGCCCAATTTGACGATCTTGTTATCTGCATGGATGAGGCTCACCGCTACTATGCCCCGGCATCAATGAAGGCTATTAACTATTTAAAGCCGATTCTTGGCCTTGAATTTACAGCAACACCGAAAAGCACGTCTAATGTCATCTATGCCTATGATTTGGCGAGGGGTGCTGTTGAAGGGTATCTAAAAATTCCGGTTGTCATGGGACGATCAAATACGGCCGGATATAGTCCGGAAGATATTGAGGAAATGAAAATTCGTGATGGTCTTACCCTGCACGAACATCGTAAGGCTATATTGAGAGAATATTGTAGCGAAAATAATCTTGACTACGTAAAACCCATAGTGTTGATTGCCTGTAAAGATACGGAGCATGCAAAAAAGATTCGCTCTCTTATCGACAGCGATTCTTTCCAAGGTGGAAAATACAAGGGCAAAGCGATAGAAGTTCATTCGAAGCAGACTGGAGAAGAATCGGAAGAAAATATTCGCCTTTTACTCTCTATTGAAAGCGCTTCAAATCCGATTGAAATCGTTCTTCATGTGTACAAATTGAAAGAAGGCTGGGATGTCAATAATCTCTTTACTATTATCCCGCTCAACGCGGCGAAGAGCGATATTCTTGCCATGCAAACCATTGGCCGTGGGTTAAGGCTTCCATTTGGGGAACAGACTGGAAACGAGGATTTAGATTCGCTAGACATAGTTGCTCACGACCACTATCGCGAACTGGTTGATGAAATCAAGAGCAGTGATATTTTCCGTTATCGTGATTTGGATAAGACGTCTATTGGATCAACAGAATCTATTGGAATTTCTTCAGGTGTAGATGATGGTCAACTTTCTTTGATTGACTCCGCAATTGCTGCGTCAGGGGTAAAATCATTTGCTGCTGTAAGCAATCCTAAAACTCAGCTGGAAATATACCAAGAGTATATAAAGAACTTTGTTGCTACGCAACAGAAAAACAAGAAGCAGGGCAATCCGGATCAGACAAGCTTGTTTGACCAGTCTCTAACATCTTCTTATATCGATTCTGCAAGAACATCAATAGGCTCACCATCTCAAACGCAGACTGCAGGCGGGCCTGACAAACAACCACTTTCCAAAGAAGAGTTTGTCAAAACTGTTGCCGAGTATTCGGCTAAAGCGATTTCCGTCCCAAAGATTTTGGTACAGACTTCCTCTGAAATAAAATTTAATCGGTTCGAAGTTAAACGTACAATATCAGATTTTGAAGTTGCTGTTGCGAAGATAGAGCGTTTTGACGCAATTAACCAAGAGCTTCTTTCTTGTGTAGATGCGCAGGTTCTCGAAGTTATTGACGCGACAAATACGCTTGCCTGTATGTTACTCGATACAATCAATGAGATATCTTATGACGATGCGGACTTTGTTCTTGACATTGTAGAACAGTATCTTACGCAAATACCTGGTGACGAAGAAAATAAACGCCGTATTGTTCGACGTTATGGAATGCTCATTGCTTCAGACATCCGCAAACAGATTTATGAGCATATGGATAAAGAAACAAAGGATGTTTATATTGTTCAAAAAGATTTGATTCTTTTCCGCAAATTCGTCAAGAATGTGAAAGAAGAATGTATGGTTAAATTTGACAAACCATTCTCAGACAAGAGTAATATTAAAAAGTATCTGTTTACTGGGTATAAAAAATCCTATTATCCCTCAAACGCTTTTGACAGTGATCCGGAAAGACAATTCTCCATTATACTGGAGGAAGATCCAGATGTTATTCGCTGGATAAAGCCTCCCTTGAATCAACTCGGCTTGTTCTGGAAAGCGGGCCAGCAGTATAATCCAGATTTCCTTGTCGAAACGTCTGCCGGTAAATATATGGTGGAAGTCAAGGCGCAAAATGAAGTGACCTCTGACGAAGTCGTTTCAAAGGCTAGAGAAGGAATCAAGTGGTGTCAATTTGCATCAACTGCGGACCCGGATAACAAAAAATGGGAATATAAACTGATTTCTGATGACAATATCCATCTTGGCAACACATGCAAGTATACGCTCGGTACTGCGCACGCTGTAAAGGAGAAAGAGTAATGGCGGACAGATTCAAATATTCCGAGGTCAGACAGAAAATTATTGAAGCTGTAAGAACGGATCTTATCGGCCCAAGAGAAAAGGAAGAAGTACTGGAAGAGAATCCGCGTTTTGCTTATCTCGTTGGAATGCTTGATGTTCAAAGTGAAAATGAGGATTCTTCAAGCGCCGGAGAACAAGAAATTGATACTGATATGGCGTTTGAAGATGGCGAAGATTTCACTGCAGGTGAAGATGATGATAACGAGCCGATATCTACAACCCATTTCCAATTGCCTTCTTCCATCGGTATCAGTTTTTATGTTCAGAATGATTTGCCGAGCATCAATTTAGATGTCAGTTGGGGCGATTACTCAAGATCATCGGAAAAATTTACGGGGAAAGATGAGAAAGAACATAGTAGAACGATATACACCCGTATTCCAATGGCGGAAACGATACATGTGAACTTTGCTGATTTTGCTCGCACAAAGGACTACCAGCTTGTGTGTGATTCCAATGTGCATGTGCATGTGTCTCGCATAGGACTTAAGGGCGGTTATTCATTAGTTACTGCATATGTGATCAACAAAAGGAATAATCCCGCCGATAATACAGAAGCAATCATGTTCCAAGTGGAGCTTAAAGCTTATTGTGAAGACGGCTCTGCGGCTTTTTTGGCAGAACATATCTGCCGAAAAATTCTTGCACCAGACGAGTTCTATTTTGAGCAAAGGCCAATTCTTGGCCGCGGGCGAGGTTGCGCTGCAGTATGGGATACGCCCGTTGATGGAAGGACAACTTCTGTAAAGTCCGCTTTTATTCCTGAATACGAGTTCCCTGGGGTTAGTGCCGCTCTTGACGGATTTAATAAGTACTTCTTTTCGACATTATCCATGTCATCTAAGGCGAAAAAAGAAGATACCATTGGAAAGTTAAATACATTAGCCAACGCCTATGAAAATTGGATTAAAAAAACTTTGATTGGCAATGCCAGAATGGGTAAAGCAGATTTCAAGGAACAAATCGGCAATATCGTGATAGAACGTTGTCAAGATGCGCTCAGGCGCATCCGTGAAGGCATTCGCATTATTGAGACGGATGAAGTTTCATTAGAAGCTTTTTGCTTCATGAACCGCGTTATTTTCATGCAGAACAGCATCAAGAACTACGCCAAAAGGCATGGCGCAGGGATTGAATGCAACTTCCAAGATTTTCTCAATCCCCAAAATGATGGCAACAACTTTGGATGGCGTCCTTTCCAGATTGCATTTATCTTGATGAACCTAGCAGGCATTGTTGATCCATCTAATAAAGAGCGTGAGATAGTTGATCTCCTTTACTTCCCAACGGGTGGCGGAAAAACGGAAGCATATTTAGGGCTGATGGCTTTCGTCATTGCAAACAGAAGGCTCCGTGCAGAAGAAGGCGGAAAGTATAATCTTGATGGTGGCGTAACCGTCATGTTAAGATACACTCTCCGGCTTCTCACAACGCAGCAACGAGACCGTATCACAAAGATGGTTGTAGCGGCTGAAATGGTAAGACGTCAGGCGTATCCTCGTTTTGGAAAGGAACCCATCAGCATTGGATTCTGGGTTGGAGGTGGAGTAACGCCAAATAAGTTTGAGGAATTTGTTGAAAAAACGGATGCTCCTGAAAAAGCAAGAAGTGCCAGAAATCATGTATATAAGCAACTTCTTACATGTCCCTTCTGCGGAAAACCATTGAAAGAAGAAAACTTCAATATTGATGTAGATAGAAAATCAATAGAGATCTATTGTTCCGATGAGAATTGCTATTTCTTCAGATACAAAACAGAAAGAGTTCCTATTCCGGTTTATATGGTGGATGAAGAAATTTATGGGAAATGCCCAACCATTATCTTATCTACGGTAGATAAGTTTGCGAGACTTCCATGGGATGTAAATACGAATGCTTTATTTGGCCGTGTTGACAGAAAATGCACTCGCGATGGCTATGTTGCTATTGGTGCGGAACATAATAAACGACATAATAAAACAGATTCGCTTCCAACATCAACGATTGCAAGTATTCAACCGTTCCTTCCGCCAGAGTTGATTATTCAGGATGAGCTGCACCTTATCACGGGACCTCTTGGCACCGTATATGGCGCCTATGAGACAATTATTGAAGATATGTGCATCCACGATGGCATTAAACCGAAATATGTTGTTTCTACTGCTACGATAAAAAATGCGGAAGCGCAAACCAAATGTCTTTATGCTCGAAAAAATACAACTCAATTCCCGCCAAATGGATTCGAAATAGGTGATAGTTTTTTCATCAGAGAAATTCCTATAAAAGAAGATCCTTTCCGGAAGTATGTAGGAATTTGCGCACCAGGCCAGTCGGTAAAAACTACTTTATTGCGTGTTTATGCAATTATTCTGCAAACTGCATATACTCTTTCTCAGCAAGATGAATTTAAAGATGTTATTGATCCTTATTATACTCTAATCGGGTATTTTAACAGTATTCGAGAACTTGGAGGTGCCGTACGCCTTCTTCAAGACGACATTCCCAAAAGAATATACCGAATTGTGAACAAGTATGGTCTGGATAAGCAGAGATATTTGAATCGTAATGTTGAGATAACGTCTCGTATGTCTTCACACAAGATACCAGAAAAGCTCAACCAGTTGGAAACGAACTACAAATCAAAGGAGTGCTTGGATACTGCCATCGCAACAAATATGATTGCCGTTGGTATGGATGTTGACCGATTAGGTCTTATGGCAGTTCTTGGCCAGCCAAAGCAGAACTCGGAGTACATACAGGCAACAAGCCGTATTGGACGAGCGTTCCCTGGATTGGTTGTAACTATCTACAATGCATATAGACCGCGAGACCTGTCTCATTATGAAAACTTTACTGGTTATCATTCCCAGTTGTACAGGTTTGTTGAGGGAACCACTGCGACGCCGTTTTCTGCAAGAGCGCGAGACCGTGTCCTACACGCTTTAATTATTTCTGCAATAAGGTTGAATTTCCCAAGTATGGCAAATAATTCTGGTGCTATGGAAATTCGATCTTTGACGACTGACCAACTTAATTCTGTAAAAAAACTTATTATAGACAGGCTGAATATAATCAAACCATCCGCAAGAGTGGATGCCGAAATGGAAATAGACCGATTTATCGATTGGTGGAAATTGCGAGCAGCGCAAAAAAAACCGTTGCGATACTATGTAGTTGGCACGGATCAATACAATCGTTTGATGAATCCATATGATAAACCGCATGAAGAAGATGAAAAGGCTACTTTGCAATCCATGCGTGAAGTAGAAAGTTCTGCAAATATGTTCTATTACACGGAGGAATAGTATGATTTTTGATAATAATAAACTTGGTGAACTGCGCCCGAATCAAATCATAACTACTTTTGGACCCGGTTCAGTTGTGGACGCTGTCAAAGATTCTGTGACTATTCTGGATATTTCGTATTGGAAATGTAAAGGACAGAAGATAATTGATGGCAGACTAGCATCTTATTTGGGTGTAGATTGTTTTTATATGCCGCGCACCAGTTTTTCGGGAGATATTCCTGTTGTAACATTTCCCTATTGGCATGTGTGTTCGAATTTGAAATGTGGACACCTTTTTGATGCAAGGAATACTTTTAATCTTGACAAGTATCTTAGATTTGGAGTGACTTGTCCTTTATGTAATCGCCAGGCATATCCTTCACGTTTTATTACGATTTGCGAAGATGGTCATATGTCTGATTTTCCATGGAAGTGGTGGGCCCACAGAGGCCATTCTAATTGTAATGGTCAACTGAGAATGTACTCGACGGGTAACACCTCTACGCTTGCAGACATGTGGGTTGAGTGCTCCTGTGGCGCAAAAAGAAGTTTGAATGGTGCAACTCAAAAAGACATTTTTGAAGGCATGACATGTCCTGGACACCATCCGTTCAGGCCAAATATCAAAAATCAGAAGTGTAATAAGCGAGTTATTCCTTCTCAACGAGGCGCATCAAATGTTTATTTTGCCGTAACTAGAAGTGCCATTTCTATCCCACCTTGGATTAATCCATTGTATAACCTCATTGATGAACATCTTCGTGATATTGAACTAGCTGAAAAGCTTATGGGAGATGATGGGGTTTCTAGAATATATGAGATGTATTTTTCTCGCTATTCACGCGAAGAATTCAACACGGCTCTTGACCGGCGAATGAAAAATATTAAGGAGTATACCGAAATTAAGCAGATGGAGTATAATGCCATCACACATTTTAATGATCCGCTATATGAATCGAATAAGAAGCATTTCAAAGCGGAAGAAGAGCCTTTGCCTGAATACATGAAAAAATATTTTTCCCGAGTTATTCGTATTACAAGACTTAGGGAAGTTAGAGTTCTTCTCGGTTTCACTAGAGTAGATGCGCCAGATCCTGATGCTGATGAACAGCCGAATATTGTTAAACTCAGTAAGGGAAAAACGGACCGTTGGCTTCCTGCAGCGGAAGTTAACGGCGAAGGCATATTTATAGAGTTCAACAAAGAAACGCTTGGTGAATGGCTTGGCAGTAACAAAATAAAAGCCATTTCTCAAAAATATGCACAATCCTATCAGGAATTTTGCAATTCAAAAGGATGGACCGTAACTGTTTTGCGAGATGCAATATATGTACTTATGCATACTTTTGCGCATTTAATGATAAAGCAGATGTCAATGTCATCTGGATACTCGTCATCAGCAATCAGAGAGCGAATCTATTTCGGAAATAATATGTCCGGGATTCTGCTTTATACAGGAAGTTCTGATAAGGAAGGTTCTCTTGGCGGCTTGGTAGAACTCGGGACAATCGATCAGATAACAAGCCTTATGAGGGGGGCATTTCAAGAGGCTCTCGTTTGTACCAACGACCCTGAATGCATGAATAATCTTCCTGCAGGAAAAAATTCCAATGGGGCCGCGTGCCACTCCTGTTGTATGATTTCGGAAACCGCATGTGAGAATGGTAACAGAATGCTTGACCGCGGTCTTGTTGTTCCTATTCCCGGTCGAGAGGAATGTTCCTACTTTAGAAAATTGGTGAGCGAATTATGTCAGGTGGAACTATAAATAAAGAAATTCTTCTGAATACAGTGAAAAGTGATATAGCAAATGGAAGTTCAAATGCCGCTTCCATGTTAAGCAAAGAATTTCCAGAATTATCGAGTGTTCAGTGTGATGAAATTACGAGTTTGATTGCGGAAGCATTGAATGTACATACCGCCGATAAAGTGTCTTTGGTTGCGACAGCGCCACCTTCATTTGTGATAAACGCTCGAACTACTATGAATGTGGTTCAGACAATGATTGACGGTGCAAAGCGAAGTATTTTGATTACGGGTTATTCTTTATCCTCGTATTTTTCTGAACTCGTTGACACAATTATTCAAAAAAGTCAATGTGGTGTATTCGTGAAGTTCTTTGTTAATGACCTAGACAAACAGCCAGAATTTGAAAAAATTCTCAGGTATAAAGGCAAGTTCCTTCAGGTTTATGATTTTCATCAAGAAGATGATAAAATGGCGGCACTACACGCAAAAGTTATATCTGTGGACCAGCAGCAAACGTTGATAACATCTGCTAATTTGTCCTATCATGGGCAGCAAGGCAACATCGAGCTTGGAACATTGATTGAATCGAAGCAGATTGCAAAACAAATAGAGGATGTATTTACAAAATTAACATTCTCGAAAATTTTCAAAGCAGTTTAATATTTTTCACTACACCCGCTATCGCGTTAGGGATAGTGACCCCTTGGGGCGGAGACGCGCTGGCGCGGCTCCGTTGCAAGAGTGGCGCGGGGGTGCCGCAGGCGCGCACGGGGCGCCTTGCGATATAGCCCGGCCCCGGCGAGGTAACGGAGATCCCCGCCCGGAGGCGGGGATGACAGCCCTACAGAGCCGGGGAACGCCCGGACAGGCGCGTCTAATCGGATATCGGTATCACGAACCGCTGGTCGGCATCCCCGTTCCACTGCACCTGGTAGGTATAGCCGTCTATCTGGTCCAGCAGCACAAAATTGTACGTGTTCTGTGTCGCGTACAGCATGAACCGCCCGACTACCCTCTCCTGCTTCAGCCTCCTGGCAAGATCCACCGAATTCAGCACGGTTTCGAAGCGGTAGTTCTCGCCCTTGACGGAATACTGGACCTGCCAGATTTTCCCGGTCATGGTGTCCAGCTTCAGGAACGTCCACATGTTCTGCGTAGGGAACAGCCTGTAACGGACGTTGTCGGGGGCCGACGGTGCCGCCCCGGCGGATGCCGCCATGCAAAATACAAGGCATAGAAGGATGGCCACTTTTTTCATAGGGAACCTCCGGTTGTTGGTCTCTATGAATATATACCATACGTTATGTCAGATAATGACATATTGTAAAATTTCATTTCATACCTTGCCACCTCTGGCGATATTAGGTACATTAAAGGCCGACGCGTTTCTCTGTTTTTAATGGAGAAATGCGTCTTTTTTATTTCTGGGAGTGACGCACCCACAAACTGGGAGGTCACGTAATGAATCTTGCAAAATTTGAGAATGCCCTGAAGATTGGGGAAACTGCGGCCATAGAGTTCAAACGGGCTGGAGGCACCATTGAAATGGACACCTTTGAAACGGTCTGCTCATTTTCGAACCGATTCGGAGGAGATATTTACCTGGGGGTGCTTGACAATGGGACTGTTGTTGGCGTTCCTGAAAATGCAGCCCAACCGATGGTGAAAAACTTTATCAGTGCCATCGGAAATCCGGACTTGTTCAGCCCCACGCTTTATCTTGAACCAGAAATTTTCAAGTACCGCAAGAAAACCTT
>JAEEGL011639462.1_pt1 | contig 18277 bp, 15 predicted proteins | sample 9134231 | NCBI WGS metagenome assembly JAEEGL01 (sample SAMN16246548, study PRJNA631951) | gut metagenome | biome: gut microbiome; feature: rumen; material: fiber-attached | host: Bos | place: Iran: Karaj | collected 2018-10 | reverse complement strand
TGCCGTATGCGGGAGGAGTGTTGTACATGCTGCCGTTGTCAGCATGAATCTTATACTTTAACATGGTAGGAGTTCCGGGAAGGGTATCCTCGGTGATCAGATCCTCGCGGATGATCACGATAACAACGCCTGCAGGTCCGATGTTCTTCTGAACGCCGCCGTAGATCACGCCATACTTGGTAACGTCAACGGGCTCGGAAAGGAAACAGCTGGACACGTCTGCAACCAGGGTCTTGCCCTTCGTGTTAGGCAGAGTCTTAAACTTCGTTCCATAAATGGTATTGTTCTCGCAGATGTAAACGTAGTCTGCATCCTCGCTGATGGGAAGGTCGGAACAATCAGGGATGTAAGAGAAGGTCTTGTCCTCGGAAGAAGCGATCTTGTTTGCCTTACCATAGATCTGTGCTTCCTGATATGCCTTCTTTGCCCACTGACCGGTTACGATGTAATCTGCAACCTTGTTCTTCATCAGGTTCATGGGGATCATTGCGAACTGCTGGCTTGCACCGCCCTGAAGGAATAATACCTTGTAATTGTCAGGGATGTTCATCAACTCACGAAGATCAGCTTCTGCCTCATCAATAATTGCCTGGTATGCCTTGGAACGATGACTCATCTCCATAACGGACATGCCAGTTCCCTTGTAATCAAGCATCTCGTCAGCAGCTTCCTTCAATACCTCCTCGGGCAGAACTGCGGGACCTGCCGAGAAATTGTACACTCTTGCCATAACTTTCTCCTCCTGTTATATGCGGATTATTTCATTAGTTACTAGAATATTCTTTCTTGACCCTAAAGTCAAGACTTTAGTTATTTAAATTGCTAAAAACTTTTTTAGATTACTTAAAAATCAAAACCGGCGTGCCGATCTCCGCCTGTTCGAAGATAATGTCCGTCGTCTCGTCCGGCATGTTAACGCAGCCGTGAGACCCGTTTCTCTTGTAGGTTTCACCGCCGAACTCGGATTTTTTACGCCAGTTGGCGTCATGAAGGCCGATTCCCTTATATACCGGCATCCACCTTCTAACAAAGGACGCGTATCCGGGCCCTCGCAGAATGCGGTTTTTATATTTCCCCTGGATGCAGAATACGCCTTCTGGGGTACCATGCTTAGTCCTTAGATTTCCGGTAACCACTCCTGAGGTCACCAAAAGCTCTCCGTCCTTATAGAAATAAATCGTTTGCTCGGTCATGTCGACTTCAATGTAGGTTCCGCCAATGTCATCCAGTCCTCTAACAAGCGTTTCATGAAGATATTTGGGCACGTGGGAGGATTTGAGCACGCGAAGCATTTTATCGCTTAAGACCTCACGGAAATACTCCTGCTCTGCCTTGACGTCGATCTCCGTTCCAAAATTGCCTCCCGGAACGATAACAATGTCTCCAGATTCACGGCTCGTCTGCAACTCACGATCTTTGCCGTAGGTATGATAGCGTTCACATAGCTCTGCGATCATTTCGTCCGCTGCTTTCAGGTCATAATAATACTGACCGTTCTCATCCTTCAGCGGATTGCCCTTTTCATCCTTAGCGATCAGCTTGCTCATGGTGCTTTCATCAAACTGGATTTGTTCCGCTCCCATGTCATAGATCAGGCCGCATTTTTCCATGGATTTCAGTTCTCTCCATGTGTCAAAGGTATCCTTTTGCGAGTCCGTCATCTCATAATCATAATAGCAGTCTGCATTCTTTAGGTTCACCGCATTGGTACCGCCGGAAATGGCGCTGACCAGTTCAGACAAGCCCTTATTCACTTCCAAATGTCCGTCAAGGGTACTGGTGAGTTCATAACCACCGTCTTCATATTTCATCTCAAGAATCGGCTGGGTTTCCTCCGCCTTTACGATTGGCAAGCCATTCCACCACTCCGAAACCTTCTCCTCGGCAAACGAGATGACCGCGTCTCCGGGATCAATGACCGTTGTGCTTCCGGCTTCCGCCATCCATCCGTTGGTTTTTTGTCCGTTTAGCGATCTGGTCAAGGCTTCAGAATAATCATAGCTAAGAGAAGCATTCTTTAGGTTATAAGAATACTCCTGGCCATTCGCGTCTACGACCACAACCTCGGGAATCTCCAGCTTGCTCACCATCTCCTGATTGACGTCCTCCACGGTCCTTCCGGTACAGTAGACGCCGTCAATCCAGGTGTTGGGAGCATATCTGTCACGAAAGTATTGCGTAGCGGCTGAATTTCCAACAAAACCGAGAACTCCTAAGCATGCCACGGATCCAATCAAAATGAAAATCCACTTTTTCTTCATCGTTCTCCTTAATTTTACTGCTCTCTCTTCTTAAGATCATCTCCGTCAAACACTTCGCTGATCGGAGCTCCTGCAGGTACCATCGGGAATACCTTGTCGTCTTCAGGAATCATGACCTCGATCAAAACCGGAGCCTTCAAAGCGATCGCTTTTTCGATGGCGGGTGCCACCTCTTCCTTTTTCGTTACGCGGATCGCCTCGCAGCCAAGTCCTTCCGCCACCTTACAGAAATCAACCTTATCATTCAAAACCGTCTGGGAATAACGCTTTCCGTAGAACAAAGTCTGCCATTGACGAACCATTCCGAGTACGTGATTGTTGATCACGATCTCAATGATGGGAATGTTGTAACGGCTGGCAGTTGCAAGCTCATTCATGTTCATTCTAAAGCATCCGTCACCGGCAACGTTGACGCAGATCTTGTCAGGCTGACCAACCTGCGCACCGATGCAGGCTCCCAGGCCATATCCCATGGTGCCAAGACCGCCGGAGGAAAGAAAGGTTCTGGGCTGCGTGTATTTATAATACTGAGCTGCCCACATCTGATGCTGTCCAACATCCGTCGTAATAATCGCCTGGCCCTTGGTAATACGGTCAAGCTCCTCGATCACGTAAGGGCAGGAAAGATTTTCAGCGTCATACTTCATGGGGAATTTCTCTTTCAACTCTTTAATGCGCGCCATCCATTCGCTGTTGTTCTTCTTCTCGATCTTAGCGTTCAGATCCTTCAAAACCATCTTCAGGTCACCGATCAGGGAAGCATTAACTCGAATGTTTTTATTGATCTCCGCCTTGTCAATGTCCACGTGGATAATCTTGGCATTCTCAGCAAATCTCTTGGGATTACCGATGACGCGGTCAGAGAATCTTGCTCCAAGGGCGATCAGGAGATCACATTCGCTCACTCCGAGGTTGGAAGCCTTCGTTCCATGCATTCCGATCATGCCGGTATAGCGTTCACTGTAACCGTCGAATGCGCCCTTGCCCATCAGTGTGTCGCAAACGGGGGCATCGATCAGTTCCGCAAGCTCTGCCACTTCCTTGGATGCACCTGAGATCACGGCACCGCCGCCAACATAGATAAAAGGCTTCTTGGCATCCTTTATGTAGGAAATTGCCTTCGCCATCTCTTCTTCGCAATAACAAGCCTTAGGTTCAGCGATGACGAGAGGTTGAGGTACATATTCGCAGGATGCCGCCGTCACGTCCTTCGTGATGTCAACCAGAACGGGGCCGGGACGACCGGATCTTGCAATGTCAAAGGCCTCACGCATAATGGGGGCAAGGTCTTCCACTTTCTTTACGATATAATTATGTTTTGTGATGGGTATCGTCACGCCGGCGATGTCAACCTCTTGGAAGGAATCCTTTCCAAGGCTGGGAAGAGCCACGTTAGCCGTGATGGCAACGATGGGAATGGAATCCATGTAAGCAGTTGCAATTCCCGTTACCAGATTGGTTGCGCCGGGGCCGCTGGTTGCCATGCAAACGCCAACCTTGCCGGTTGCCCTTGCATATCCGTCTGCTGCATGAGCCGCGCCCTGCTCATGGCTGGTCAAAACGTGACGAATTTCATCACTGTGCTTATATAATGCGTCATAGACGTTCAGGATCGTACCTCCCGGATAGCCAAACACGGTATCTACGCCCTGCTCCTTCAAACATGCTATAACAATTTCTGAACCATTCAAAAGCATTTTCGTTTCTCCTTGTATTCTAAAGTGATCTGAATTACTTCTTGGGAACTTCAAGAACTGCGCCTCTGTTACCGCTGGTTACCAATTCATGATATCTTGCAAGATAACCAGTCGTCACGCGAGGCTCTCTGGGCTGCCATTTAGCACGACGCTCAGCAAGGACTTCGTCGGATACAAGGACGTCAAGCTTGTTAGCGGGAATGTCCACGCGAATAATATCGCCTTCCTCTACAAGGGCGATCGGTCCGCCTACGGCTGCCTCAGGAGATACGTGTCCAATGGATGCGCCTCTGGAAGCTCCGGAGAAACGTCCGTCCGTGATCAGTGCCACGGAGGAGCCAAGTCCCATGCCGGCTATGGCAGAGGTAGGATTTAACATCTCTCTCATGCCGGGGCCGCCCTTAGGTCCCTCGTAACGGATTACCACCACGTCGCCGGGAACGATCTTGCCGCCCTTGATGGCCGCAATGGCATCCTCTTCACAGTCAAACACTCTTGCCGGGCCTTCATGAACCATCATCTCGGGAACAACTGCGGAACGCTTTACAACGCCGCTGTTCGGAGCCAGATTTCCCTTAAGGACTGCGATTCCGCCAGTTTCAGAATAAGGATTCTCAATGGGACGGATCACCTCAGGATCCATATTTATGCAATTCTTGATGTTCTCGCCGATGGTCGTTCCGTTGACCGTCATGCAATCAAGATTCAGCAGGTTCTTCTTGGTCAATTCATTCATTACCGCATACACGCCGCCTGCCTCGTTAAGATCCTCCATGTAGGTAGGGCCGGCAGGTGCCAGGTGGCAGAGGTTCGGAGTCTTTGCGGAAAGCTCATTGGCAATGTCAAGATTTAGGTCAACGCCTGCTTCCTTTGCGATCGCGGGAATGTGAAGCATGGTGTTGGTTGAGCATCCAAGCGCCATGTCTACGGTCAACGCATTCAAGAATGCATCCTTCGTCATAATGTCGCGGGGCTTGATATCCTTCTCGACAAGCTCCATGATCTTCATGCCGGCATGCTTAGCCAGGCGGATTCTGTCTGAATATACGGCAGGAATGGTTCCGTTGCCGCGAAGGCCCATGCCAATTGCTTCCGTCAGGCAGTTCATGGAGTTTGCCGTGTACATGCCGGAACAAGATCCACAGGTAGGACAAACCTTTTCCTCATACAGACAAAGCTCTTCCTGCGTCATCGTGCCTGCTTCCACGCTTCCTACCGCCTCAAAGATGGAGGAAAGGCTTCTCTTCTTTCCGTGAATGCGTCCTGCAAGCATAGGACCGCCAGATACAAAAATGGTAGGAATGTTCAGTCTTGCTGCCGCCATCAAAAGACCGGGCACGTTCTTGTCGCAGTTCGGAATGCAAACCAAACCGTCAAAACCGTGTGCCAGAGCCATGCACTCCGTGCTGTCCGCGATCAGGTCACGGGTGACAAGGGAATATTTCATGCCAACGTGTCCCATGGCAATGCCGTCACATACGGCGATCGCAGGGAACATGATGGGAGTACCGCCGGCCATGGCCACGCCCATCTTTACGGCCTGCGCGATCTTGTCCAGATTCATGTGGCCGGGAACGATCTCATTATAAGAGCAAACAACGCCGATGAGGGGACGTTTTCTCTCCTCCTCGGTATAACCCAGTGCATTAAAGAGGCTCCTGTGCGGCGCCTGCGCATTACCAACCTTTACGGAATCACTTCTCATACTAACGTTCTCCTTTTGCACGTATTATTTTCTTCATCTATTTTTGCAGGTCATGCATTGTCTAAACAAGGGAATCACTTGATTCTCTCAGTAATCAGATCTCCCATCTTTGAACAGCCAACCTTGGTGCATCCTTCGGACATAATGTCTCCGGTGCGGAAACCATCCTGAAGCACCTGCTTTACGGCCGCATCGATTGCATCCGCTTCCTTGTCAAGGTCAAAGCTAAATCTGAGCATCATGGAAGCACTCAGAATCGTGGCTATGGGATTTGCAATATCCATTCCGGCAATGTCCGGAGCGCTGCCGTGGCTCGGCTCATACAGGCCAAACTTCGTGTCATTTAAGCTTGCGCTGGAAAGCATTCCAATGGATCCCGTCACCATGCTGGCCTCATCGGAAAGGATGTCGCCAAACATATTTTCCGTCAGGATCACGTCGAATTGCGCGGGATCCTTCACAAGCTGCATTGCACAGTTGTCAACGAGCATGTGCTCCAAGGTTACCTCGGGATAATCCTTTGCCACCTCTTCCACGACCTTTCTCCAAAGTCTGGAGGAATCCAGCACGTTTGCCTTGTCAACGCTCGTCACCTTCTTGCGCCGCTTCATGGCTACGTCGAAGCCCTTGATTGCAATGCGGCGGATCTCGTTTTCATCATAGGTCAGGGTATCAATGGCCTTCAATACGCCATTTTCTTCGATGGTCTTCCTCTCTCCGAAATAAAGACCGCCGGTCAATTCTCTCATGATCAGCATGTCAAAGCCCTTACTGCTGATCTCCTCCTTTAGGGGGCATGCTCCGGAAAGCTCTTCATATAGGACTGCGGGACGAAGGTTCGCAAACAGGTTTAATGCCTTTCTGATCTTTAACAGTCCAGCTTCTGGTCTCAGGTTCGGGGGAAGCTTGTACCAAGGGGAAGTCGTCGTATTGCCTCCGATGGAACCCATCAATACGGCATCCGCAGCCTTCGCCGTGGCAATGGCCTCATCCGTCAGGGGTACCCCGCAGGCGTCAATGGACGCGCCGCCCATCAAAATGTCAGTGAAATTCATTTTGTGGCCATACACCTCAGCCACCTTGTTCAGTACTTTCTTTGCTTCCGTGACGATCTCAGGACCAATACCGTCTCCCGGAATGCAGGTAATCTTCAATTCCATCCCGTTCACTCCTTTTCATGCCATATGTATATTTATACATTCATAATATTTTACCTTATTTCCCTCAAGATTTCAACTAAAAAAAAGGACAACGCCAAAAGCGTCGTCCTTTGCCTTATTTTTGCTTATTCATTCGCCTTTTCAACCTTTGCAATGGCTGATTTATCCATGGGAATGCGGCAATTTTTGTTATTTCCGAACTCAATAATTACAGTATCGTCCGTGATGTCAATGATGATTCCGTAGAATCCGGAAGTCGTCATAACGCAATCACCCAGTTCCAAATTGGAGAGCATGGTTGCCACGCGCTTTTTCTCCTTGCTGTTGGGACGTAAAATAAAGAACCAAAATGCCAAGAAAAGCAAGCCATACATAATGATCATGCTTCCAATGCTGCCCCATCCGGCTGCAGCCATGTCAGCTTCTGAAGTCAATAATGCTGCCATAATGAATCCTCCGTTTAAATTCTTTTCAAACAATAGTAATCATACACGTAAACAGGAATTTCGTCAAGGTTTAAAACCAGATTCCCCTAGGTAAATTCCAAACCCGCTTTAATCCAGCGGCGTTGCCATCCCATCAAGCTTACGCTTTTTATATGCCGTAAACTCGCCCTTGTCAAGGCTGTCCCGGATTTCCTCCATCATCTTATTGTAAAAATACAGATTGTGGAGCACGCACATTCTCATGCCCAGCATTTCCTTGGCTTTTAACAGGTGACGAACGTAGGCACGGCTGTATCTGCGACAAGTCGGACATTGGCAACCTTCCTCGATAGGCCTTGAGTCAAGCTCATATTTCGCATTAAACAGATTGATCTTTCCGTGATTCGTGTAAAGATGTCCATGGCGTCCATTTCGGGTAGGATACACGCAGTCAAAGAAATCCACGCCGCGTTCCACGGCCTCAAGAATGTTTGCAGGCGTTCCCACCCCCATCAGATACGTCGGCTTCTCTTTGGGGAGGTACGGAACCACCTCCTCGAGCACGTGATACATCTCCTCATGGCTTTCCCCAACCGCAAGACCGCCTACCGCATAACCGTCCAGATCAAATTCAGAGATGCGCTTTGCATGTTCAATCCTTACGTCATCAAAGACCGCACCTTGGTTGATTCCAAACAAAAGCTGGGAAGGATTTACCGTATCCTCCAGGGAATTCAGTCGCACCATTTCCTTTTTGCATCGTTCCAGCCATCTGGTCGTCCTCTCGACGGAGGCCTGCACGTAGGAACGCTCCGCCTTACTGGAAGGACATTCGTCAAACGCCATGGCGATGGTCGAGCCAAGGTTTGACTGGATCTGCATGCTTTCCTCCGGCCCCATGAAGATCTTTCTGCCATCGATATGGGAATTGAAGAAAACGCCCTCTTCCTTTATTTTCCTAAGGCCTGCCAGGGAAAACACCTGGAACCCGCCGGAATCCGTGAGGATTGGCTTCTTCCAGCTCATAAACTGATGCAATCCGCCAAGCTGCTTGATAATCTTGTCTCCAGGCCTAACGTGCAGGTGATACGTGTTAGAGAGCTGTACCTGCGTTCCAATTCCTTCCAGGTCCTCCGTCGAAACGGCGCCCTTGATGGCTGCCACGGTACCCACGTTCATAAAAACGGGGGTCTGTATCGTTCCGTGAACCGTCTCAAATTCCGCACGTTTTGCCCGTCCCTCTTGCTTCAAAATCCTATATTCCGCCATAAATATGTTCTCCGTTCAAAATAATCCCGCCCAAACGGCGTTCCCTTCGTACAATCAGCCCTTTGCGCTGACACAAAGGGCTGACCGATCAAACCTCCAATAAATTATCAACGTTCGTCTTATCCACGATCTTTGACCTGCAACTCATGAACTCAGAAGGCAATGCCTCTCCGGTAACCAACGAATTGTACATCCAGATAATGGGGTCGTGTCCCTGTCCAAACGGATCCTGTCCGATAGCCGCCACAATGATTCCCTTTTTGATGTAACGGAAGATTCCCTGCGTATGATCATATACCACAAGCTTGATCTTTAAGCCGCTGTCTTCCACGGCCTTTGCAACGGCTTCTGGATTTCCCGTCGTAACGTAGATTCCCGTCAGGTCAGGATGTTCCTTCAGATACTCCGTCGTCTGCGCGTAAGCTTCCTCCGGATAAAGAGCTCCAATTTCAGTAAAAATCTCGATCTTATTATAGTTTTCAAAATACTCTTGAAATACGTCACTTCTTATGCGGGCCTGGTCAAGTTCCCTGCTTCCTTCAAAAATCAGAACCTTCCCCTTTTTCCCTATCGCATTTATCATAAGCTTTGCGGCAAGCAACGCTGCCTCTGCGGTATCGGGATGGAAGATCGCCTGTCTAAGGTTGGTGCTGCTCGTGTCCGTATTAATCACGTAAACCTTTTTCCCCTTTGCCACTTCCGCTTCCAACTGCTCATCAATTGTGCCAACAAGGAATCCCGGCATAACGTATCCATCAAAATCTTCCTTCATCATACGTTCCATCATCCCTGGCATTTCCTGCGTCATGACGTCCCATTTGGGGAAATAGGCATATCTGACGATTGCGCCATGGGATTCCAGCTCTTTCTTTGCATATACGGTTCCGCGGCGAACGGCATGCCAGAAATCATTGTCATCAATGCAGAATACGCCAATTCTGATCTTCTTTGCCGCCTTCTTTTTCACGGGTTCCACCGCCGTCGTGAACTGACGCAGCAGCTGCTCCAAATCGCTAAGCATCTGATTTAAGTTTCCGGCGTTGTCGATAATATTCTGCGACACTTCTGAAGTCTGTTCGGACACCTGGGAAATCTCCTGCGTTCCCGAAGTGATCTCCTCAGACGAGTAATAAGCCTGCTCCGCACGGTTCTTGGTCACTACGGAATTCTTCGTAATCTCGTCGATCTCCGTCATAATAATCTTTGTCTTTTCGTTGATGACGCCTGCCTGACGATCTATGTCACGGAAGGAAGCGCTGACAGCGTCAAACTCCTTCCTGCCTTCATCAAACACCTCAACACAGCCCTGCAGACATTCAGCAACCTGGTCACTGCTTTCGATGATATTGTCTAGGATACCATTGATCGTTCCAATGCCTTGCTGTGTTTTGGCCGACATGACGCCCATCTCTTTCGCCACAACCGCAAAACCGCTTCCTGCCGATCCAACCCTGGCTGCCTCAATGGATGCATTCAGCGCGAGCATCTTTAAGGATTCACTGATGCTGACAATAAAAGCACCGATCTCATTGATCTCATTGATCTTATCGTTAAACTCCTCCAGAATCTTTTCACTCCGGTCCAGATTCTCCGAAACCGTCGTCATCTTGTTTTCATAATTCTCCATGCTGGCAACGCCTGACTGACAGCTCTCAACCGTAAGCGTAAGCAGGTCTCCGATCTCATTCATGGAGCCGTCGATCTCCGTCAGCTTTCCGGTATTGTCCTCGATCAGATCCAGACAGGATTTCACCAGTTCCAGCTGTTCCTCAACCTTATCAACCACGCTGGAAAGACTCTCCGTAATCCTCTGGCTGCCCTCGCGGTTCAAATCCGCGCCGTGAGACAAAACGTCAATGGAATCCGACAGGATCACGACGTTATTCTTCGTAGACTCCAGAAAAGTCAACATGTTATTCTTGATAACGTTTAGGGCGCTCGCAAGGGAGGCCATGGAATCCCTCCTGTTCTCACTCACCTCAACGTCATCAAGATCCATGCGGCGCTTTTTGATCAGCTCCGCCTGCTTCATTAATTCCTTTTTGCGCGTCCAGTCCATCAAAAGATATAACACTAATGCAATAATGATAATGGCTTCAAATACGATAAAGAATATTTTCATACGTTTTACCCCCATTATTGCAACAATTATATCATTGTTTCCAGTTTTTTTCAATGAATTTATGGAATCCTTTCTTGCCACAAGCCCCAAAATAGAATATAATTATTAGCGTTTACGAAATATTATTACGCTAATTTCCCGATGACTTCGGGATACGGAAAGGAAAACCACATGGCCGGATCATCTTTTGGAACCATTTTTAAAATCACTACTTGGGGCGAATCCCATGGAAAGGCTCTTGGCGTCATTGTTGACGGCTGTCCTGCCGGACTTGCGCTTTCCGAAAGCGACGTTCAGGCCTATCTTGACCGCCGCAAGCCCGGAACCAGTGCCCTTACGACGCAACGAAAGGAAGACGATCTCGTCGAGATCCTGTCCGGCGTTTTTGAAGGAAAAACAACCGGCACTCCCATTTCCATGATTGTCCGCAATACTTCCCAGATCTCTGCCGATTATTCCGACGTGGCCTCCTATTATCGTCCGGGTCATGCCGATTATACCTTTGACCAAAAATACGGTTTCCGTGACTATCGCGGCGGCGGCCGTTCTTCCGGCCGTGAGACCATCGGCCGGGTAGCTGCCGGTGCCATTGCCAGCAAGCTTCTCTCCGCGCTTGGCATCACCGTCAAAGCCTACACAAAATCCATTGGACCCATCGAAATCGATCCGGCAAACTACGACGAAGCCCTTCGCCTCACCACGCCCACCTGCATGCCTGATGCCATTGCAAATGAAAAGGCCGTTGCCCATCTGGCAAAGGCCCGGGAAGAAATGGACTCCGTAGGCGGCTGCATGGAATGCGTCGTGGATGGACTTCCGGCGGGCATCGGCGATCCCGTGTTTGAAAAACTTGACGCCAATCTTGCAAAGGCAATCATGTCCATCGGCGCCGTGAAAGCCGTTGAAATTGGCGACGGCGTACTCGTTTCCAAGAAAAAAGGCAGTGAAAACAACGATGCCTTTCTTTCCGGAACAGGCACCGGTTCTCCTGCCATTACCAAAGCCACAAACCACGCAGGAGGGATCCTTGGCGGGATCAGCGACGGATCACAAATCGTCCTTCGCGCCCACGTAAAACCCACGCCGTCCATCTACCAAAAACAGCGTACCGTAAATCAGTCCGGGGAAGAAATTGAAATCCAGATCAAAGGCCGCCACGATCCCATTATAGTGCCCAGGGCCGTTGTTGTCATGGAATGCATGACCGCCATCACCATTCTGGATGCCATGTTAGTTGGCGCAAGTTCTAAGCTAACAACCCTGAAAGACATTTATAGGCGATAATGCCATATTGGAAAAGCCCCTTCACTCGAAGGGGCTTTCAATCTGTCATCACATATTTTGCTGCTTTTTCTCATATCGTTTTTTCAGTTGAAGATTCATGACTGCCGTATGCTTTCGATCTACCAAGTAATGCACTATGCCAACAAAGAAATAAATGCCACCTACTGCGAGGAGTATCACGAAAAACGTCAAAGGCGTCAACTCACACCATTCAAATTTGATGATCAATCCCAAAGTTATAAAAAACATAAGAATAAAATGCAATACCCAAAGAGCGAATGACAATCTGACGTCAGACGGATCTATGCACAGGAAAATGGCCGTCGGTAATGCAGTAACAAATGCGCATAACAGTATTTGCCATATCATTCCATTTCCAACGTCTCGCCCGGATGCAGACAAATAAATAGCGGCGCTAATGGTCAGACCCGTCGTTGTGTTTACAAAATAATGCAATAAGGAAATTAAAAATTCTTTTATCATGCTTCCACCTCCTGCCCGCTCAGTTTTGATTTCAGATTACGGACGTATTGTCTGGAGATCAAGATTTTTTCTCCATTTTTCAGATGCGCCTCCAGCTTGCCGTTAAACATCGTCGTAAGATAATCTATCTTTTCCATGTTTACGATCAGGGATTTGGAGCATCGCATAAAATCAAAAGGTCCAAAAATGTCCTCCAGCTCATACAATTTGTTCTTTATTTCATAGACCTCGGAATTGCAATATGCAAAAACACGGTTTTCATTTGCCTCAAAATAATATACGTCCTGATAGTTTAGTCGAACGATCTTATCATCCTGATAACCGGTCAATTCCGTATTTGCTGTTTGAAAAGCGAGCAGCGTGGAAATCAGGCGCGGATCCGGCGATGCGCATCTAACAATGATCACGTCTTCATCATTCGGTTTGGGGGATTCGATAATTATTCTCATGACGTTTCTCCGTTTAAAATGAACTTGTTACGGGGTTGCAACTGAGTCATTCTCCTTCGGTCATAATTATACTGTAACACACATTTCTTTATTACGCAAATGAAAAGCTCCCCTGTTTAGGGGAGCTTCCCTTATCAACGTTTCCCTATTATCTGACTTTCAAAGTAGTCTCGTCGGTATACGTGGTATATCCAAACGTATTCATTACCGCACATCTAAACTTCATGTTGTTCGTGGTCGAGTTTCCCTTTACCGTCATGGACTTTGTCCCCACGTTATAGAAGTTCGTGCCAGAAGTCAGGTTCACCCACTTTCCGGTGCTGTTATTATAATATTGCCAAGTGTACCTTGAAATGGTGCCTTCAGCAGTAACTTTCAGTAAAACCGTTGCTCCGGAGTTTACGTAAACCGTGCTGTCAGGCTGACTGGTAATCTTTGCAACCACCCAGAGGTTGACGTCATCCGTATTGATTGTTTCCGAACCGCTCGTGATAACGCAACGGAATCTCCAGGAATACATGCTCTCATCTACCTGGAAACGCATTGTGCTGCTCTGCGCGCCGCTGAAATTAACGTTTTCCCATCTGGATCTTTCCCTGTTATATCTTTGCCACTGATACTTAGCGCCTGCACGATTTGCGGTGACTTTCAGGGTTACGTAATCTCCAACCGCACCCGTCACGCGACTTTCGGGTTGATTTACGATGTACAAATTTGAAATTTTTGCTTCTTTTGCAAAGGTTGCGCCGTCGCTTTGATAAACGTTGCCATGCTTTGTAACTGCGTATCTGGGAGAAACGACGTTACAACCGGTAAGATCCATAAAACCATCAAAATCAGAAATTGCAGCATAATTTGCCTTTGCATGGATTACGGAATTCTTCACAATCAGACGCTCTCCAGTTTCGTCGCCGCAAATTGCCCAGCTTTTAGAACTCGGAAAACGAGTATCTTCCATGTTAACGTCTATGTTGGCATTATCAATTGTCAACTTGCCTCCGTCCGTCACGTAAATGCCTACGGTCAAACGTGCACCTTTCGAATCCTGCGCAATGGTCAATTTCCCCGGGCCGGTAATTGTCGTATCTGCTCTCAGAGTAAAATCTCCTCCATAAACAGCTACGTCCTTTTCCACGCAAATAGTTAGTCCCTGTACTGAGCTGATAACGTACGGCCGACCCTGGCAAGCTATGGACGCTCTTTTTAGGGTAAGCTTTTTTGCATTTGCATCGTACTTAAATAATGCGTTTTCAAACGAACTATAGCCGCTACGATATCCCTGTCCATATAAAATCAACAGTCCGTTAGCCGCTTTTACCGTAACGGACGGCAAAAGGATCACGGCCATCATGGCAAAAGCCGCCGCAAAACAAAGTAACTTTTTGTAAAGTGATTTAACTGTTTGCTTTTTTGATTTCATTTTTCTTCCCTCTTTTTCTTTTTTAATTTCTAACGTTTAGTGTAGTTCCGTCCGTATAAGTGGCGTATCCAAATCTATTCATAACAGAACATCTAAACTTCATTCCCTGGGTATCCGAATTTCCCTTTACTGTAAGCTGATTCGTATTTACGCCGCGGAAATTACCGCCTTCGGTTAGGCTTAACCATCTTCCCGTGCTTTCGTTATAATACTGCCACGTATATCTCATGATGGTGCCTTGCGTAGCAACGGAAAGTCTTGCAGTTGATCCGGAATTAACGTAAATCTGACTTGCAGGCTGGTCGGTTATCTTAGCTACGACTCTGAGATTTGCCTCATCTGAGATAAGCGTTTCTTCGCCATACGTTAAAACACAACGAAATCTCCAGGAATACATGTCTTCAGTAACTTTAACGGTCAATCTGTTCGTCCGTGCACCAGAGAAGGTCACGTCTTCCCATCTCGATTTTTCCCTGTTATACCTTTGCCACTGATACCTCCAGGGACTAAGGCTTGTTGCGACCTTAAACGATACGTAATCTCCAACGGGGCCATCCACTTGATAAGCCGGTTGCTGCATTACGTAAAATGTTGAAATCCTTACTTCTTTTGCATAATCATTACTTGTAGAGATCGCATATATGGAACCATTTCTAACAGATCCAAATTTAGGAAAAACAATGCTGTCATTTTGAATCGAAATTCCGCCTCCAAAATTAGCAATTGCAGCCGTCCTGCCCTTTGCTGAAACCACGGAATTCCTAATGACCAACGATTCCCGATAACCCTCTCCAAGAATGGCTGCGCAAGTTCCGCGGCTGGCCTGCGCCGTTAAGTCTAACTTTGCGTTTTCAATCGTTAAAGTACTGCCGTTTACCACGTAAATCGGACGTACCAGCGTAGCCCTGCTTGAATTTGGTACAATTGTCAATTTCCCGGGGCCAGTGATTTTCGTGTTTGCATATATATGAATCTCACCGCCATAAATAGTCGTGTCACTTTCAACGTAAATCCTCAGATCAGGAAGCATATTATGGAGAAACTCCCTATTACCGCAATGAATCGGTTTCCCTTTTAAATAGAGCGTTCTGCTTTCATAATTGAAATAATATAAATCCGTATTTCTCGACCGTTGAAGCCAGCCAGTATCAAAAAACTGAACCTGAGGATCAAGATAAACAGCTTTTACCGGAAGTGACGGTAACAGAATCACACTCATCATTATAATCGCCGCTGAAATACATAAAAGCTTTTTGTAAAGTGACCTTACGCAATGTTTTCCCATATTCAGTTTTCCCCCTCTTTTTTATTCATCACGGCCAGCGCCGAAATGATCCCCCAATTATCGTTTCCGCACTTCGTTTATTTTCGTTAAGCTTTTAATCGTAATCTCCTTTGCCAGATTTTTACCATTGCTTTCATAATAGGAACCCTTAATCTTTTTTACCACCGACGGATACGTTACGTTACAAAACGAAAGCAGAATCCCTCTGTCAAAATTTGAAATCGCGCCCTTCTCTCCTTTGGCATGAAGGTTGGAATCCCTAACAATCAGCATCGAATCCAAACCTCCCAAAATGGCCCGGCTTCCAAATATTTCGCTCAGATAGGAGGACGCACTTACGTCCACGTTGGCATATTCAATAGTTAACTTGCATCCGGCATCCACGCCAATCGCCATAGGAAGAACCGTATACTTTGAGGTCGGAACGATGGTCAGCTTACCCGGTCCCGTGATCGTTGTATCCCCACTAAGGCTAATGTAACCGTCATATATGGTTACGTCCTTTTCCAGATAGATCCTTAATCCTTTCACGTTGCTGCTTAAAAAACAACTTTCAAAGCAATGATAGTTTCCCCCTTTTAAGGTGAGGGTTTTGGTTGCCTGATTATATTGAAGCTGACTTGTATTGACCGAGCGACTGATCGTTCCGCCATAATATAATTCGATACATTCTTTTTTTTTCGTGCTGAGTGCATTTGCCTGAATTGACGGCACAAGAATTACGGCCATCATAACAATAGCCGTCATAATGCTTAAGAACTTTTTAGAAAATAATTTTGCAGATCGAGTTCTCATATTCAATTTTCCCCCTCATTTTGGAACGCAAGAAATCATTTACGGCTTACAGCGGAATGACTGACAACACCAGAACGCCAATCAGTACCACGGCCGTAATTAAGTTTATGATCCAATCTTTAACTACGTTCTTCTCCATAATTCATCCTCGCATTCAAACATCAATTCCTCTGGTTTCACGCCTATGTTTATATAAAAAACCCATGTATAGTAAAACAAATTATATAAATACAGTCAATGCAACTTACATTTACGTAAAAGCAACTTATTTTTCAGTAAGTTGCCTAAACAAAAATGAAGAGATTGCCGATATACAATCTCTCCATTTTACATTCAATATATTCAATTGCTACAATTGAAGCACTTTTTTTACTTTTGCCCTTCAGGAAGGTCAAATTTTTGCTTGTCATCCTCACGAATCTCTTCGCCAAGCTGAAGCTCGATAAGTTTCAACTCCTTCGAAGCCGTGATCGTATGCTTGCAACCGGCTCTCATCGTAATGATGTCGCCCTTCTTTACGTTGCTCCGCCGACCATCCAGCGTGGCCGTACCCTCGCCGCTGATCACGATCCAGATCTCATCACGGTTCTTATGGCTGTGATAATTCATCGAATTTCCGCGATTCAGCGTAACCTTTAATGTCATGCTGCCGGATTCAATGTCCAGAACCTTGAAGGTTCCCCAACTCTTCTCCGCAAAACGAACCTTCTCGTCAAATTCGTCCACAAAAGGCTTGATGAAAGTACTCGTCTCCTTGTCGCTGACCAAGATGCCGTCCGGAGACGCCGAAATCACAACGTCATGAAGCCCCATCGCCAAAATGGGTACGTCCATCTCATTTAATATCTGAACGTCCGTAGAGGTTTCGTCGATGACGCCCTTACCGATAACGGGATCAGAAATGGCCTTAGACAACGTGTTCCAAGTTCCCATGTCAGCCCACTCACCGGTAAACTTCATTACCTGGCAGTTCAGTTCCTTCTCTACAACGGCGCAGTCAAAGGATTGCTCCTCAAACTCCAAATAATGATCCAGCAGATCCTGATACTTATAATATCCCAGCAACTCTTCAGCCTTATCAAGGATATACTGAAGCTTCATGGCGAAAACGCCGCCGTTCCACAGCGCGCCCTGCTCAATGAACTGCTTTGCCTCTTCCCTGCTAGGCTTCTCCTTAAAGGTCTTCACCATGGCAAGCTTCTTGTCGCCGTCAGGAACAATATAACCATATTTATCCGCGTTATGCGTCGGCACGATGCCCATCAGCACAATATTCGCGTTTCCATTCTCTGCTTGATACTGCAAGGCGATCAAAGCCCTAAAGTAATCCGACGTAACCAACGGATCCACCGGACATACCACAACTGCCTCCGTCGGTCTCACGCCATTCTTTTCCACAAGATAAGCGGCAGAAAGAGCGATCGCCGGGAACGTATCCTTCCTAACCGGCTCCACGCACACGTCCACGTTCTTTCCCAGCTGATCATATATTTCCGAAAGCTGCTTCTTGCTCGTCGCAACAGTCACGTGCGTCGAAATTCCCACGTTATTCAATTGTTTGTAAACTCTCTGGATCATGGACTCATAGGAACCGTCCCGATTCTTAAAGAGTTTCAGAAACTGCTTGCTTCTAATGTCATTGCTAAGAGGCCACAGGCGCTTGCCCGACCCACCGGAAAGTAAAATAATATTCATATCGCTACCCCCGACATTATAAGGTGACTATACCTATCATACCCCGTTTGGAAAGGATAGTCAAGGTGGAAACGGAAGATACTTTTAGTCCCTGAAATGTATTTCAAATTTCTACCTTACAAACATTAGATAGATTTTAGTCTTTCACATGTAGGATTTACCCTTGCACACGGTTTGCTTAGCGTGTATGCTCTATCCGTTGCCCGGTGATGGTGAAGGAGGTATGC
>JAEEGL012394115.1_pt1 | contig 18278 bp, 19 predicted proteins | sample 9134231 | NCBI WGS metagenome assembly JAEEGL01 (sample SAMN16246548, study PRJNA631951) | gut metagenome | biome: gut microbiome; feature: rumen; material: fiber-attached | host: Bos | place: Iran: Karaj | collected 2018-10 | reverse complement strand
CGCCGCCGCTCGCCGGAAGTGACATGCTCCGGGAAGCCGTCCTCAAGGCGATCGCCTTTGAGCGCGCCGACCGCTTTGAAAACGCTTCAGAGATGCGCGCCGCGCTCGAGGCTTGTCTGGATTACTGCAGTGCACACGGCGATTCTCTCGCCGATCATCCGTCCGAGCTGACATCCAGGCAGCCGTCGGAGGATTCCGTCACTGTCCCGGAGCAGACCCCGATGCCGCTGCCGGAGAATCCGGTGACCATCCCGGAGCAGACCCCCAAGCTGCCGGATTCCGAGACCGAGCCGAAGCAGGCTGAGCCGCCCGCACCGGAAAACGCGGCAGATTCTGAGCCGACCCCGAAGCCCGCACCGGCGGAGGCTGTCCGTCAGCCCGCGGAGCCGCCAAAAAAGAAGAAATGGCTCATGCCCGCTGTGATCGGCGCTGCGGCACTGCTGCTGACCGGCGCGATCGCATTCGGCGTTTCGCATCTCGGCGGCTCCGGCTCCAAGCCCGATACTGTCAGCAGCGGCGTGACCGACGGAAATAAAGCAGCGGTTTCCTCTGCAGCCGATTCGTCGGGCGGTCACCCGGACAGTTCAACGAGCGGTTCATCAAGCAGCAAATCCGCAGATTCCTCGTCAAAGCAGAGCGGATCTTCGTCGGCAACCAAAGCCCCTGCCGACTTCAAAGGCGATGACTGGGAGATCACAGCCACGACCAATATGCTGATCCTCGGCGACAGCACGAATATTGCACTGTACTCCGACAACGGAGGCCAATGGATCATGACAAATGCTGACGGAATGACATGGAGCTCCTCGGACGAAAGCGTGCTGAAGGTCACGCCGGGTATCGTCACGGCGGTCGGCACTGGTGCTGCAAGAATCGACTGCGATTACGGGAAGTGGCACTACGAACAGTGGATCACGGTCGCGGAGCCAGACACATCCTCCGGCGTATCGATCACGACCGATCTCAGCGGCGATGCGCTCACCGTCAACAGAACGGGCTCCGCGGTGATCAACGTAGACGTCCATGCGCTTCGCAGCTACAATATTTATTACTATGCAGAGCCTGCACCGGCTGACGAAGACCCGTTGTTCAGCTTCTACTGCACATGGGAGAAGCTCGGCGAAAACTCCTTCTCGCTGACCGTGCACACAGTATATGCAGCTGAAGGCACACGCAGGGTCCGGGTGGCGTGCATCGACCAGAGTGACCCGGAGCATCTGCATCTGCTCGCTGAGAAGGAGATCACCGTGAAGGTCAGCGATGCATCGACGCTCACGAAGCAGGATGATTCCAGCGAGCCGGAACGAGAGGGTGACCTTGACTCTGCCGGCGTCGAGTCGGTCGAATTCTATTGCTATCTCATCGGCACGAAATCCAGCGGCGGCGCAGGCTTTGTGGCTAACGGAGTCGACGTCGGCGACAGCTGGGTTCTGGATCAGCAGGGGAATTCACCTTACACTGCCGAATTCATCAAGACGCTGACCGGCGAGGACGGCTCGAAAACCTCCTATTACAGGCTGGTGGAGCGATAAATGAGTGAATGCGCGCACGATACAACGCTGCAAAGGATGGATGAACATGAGATTGGAAGCTGCTGCCGTGACGCATCCGGGAAGGATGCGCCCGGAGAACGAAGACAACTACTGCTTTCACGGCTCATATCCGGCGAAGCCGGGCACCGGCGCACACAGCGAATACGCCGTGTTCGACGGGAGCTGCCCGCTGCTGATGGGCGTATTCGACGGCATGGGCGGCTATCAGAACGGCGAACGCGCCTCCCTCATCGCCGCCGAGACCGCCGCGCGCTTCATTCCCGCACTGAGCGAAGCCCGTGCACAGCAGACGCTCGCCGATATCTGCACAGAGGCAAATGCGCGTATCTGCGAGGAGATCGAGCAAACCGTCAAGGGGAAAATGGGCACGACCGCCGCGATGCTCGCGCTCTGCGGCAGCGCCTACACCGTCTGCAACATCGGCGACTCACCCGTCTGGCTGCTGCGCGGCGGCTGTCTCACCGAGCTCTCCTATCAGCACACGGAATATCAGAATTACGCGGCGATCACCGGAAAAAAGCCCGAGAAGGGCAGAAAATTCCCGCTGACGCAGCATCTCGGCATTCAGCCCGAGGAAATGGAGATCGCGCCCCACTTCGCCGACGGCACGCTCCGAATCGGCGACCGCTTTCTGCTGTGCAGCGACGGCGTCACCGACATGCTCTCAGAGTCCGCACTGACCGAAATCCTGTCGCAGCCCGGTGCAGATGCCGGCACGCTGGCAGTCGCGATCGTTCGCGCAGCCCTCGAAGCCGGCGGCAGGGACAATATCACAGCAGCCGTCATCTGCGTCTGTGCGGATGAATGATCATTTACAAAAAGCGCCCGAGGCTCAGGTCCCGGGCGCTTTCAGTATTCAGAGCAAGGTGTCTTTGGCTGCGTTCTCCCGATATTGAGGGGCGCCCGCTCGTTTCGCTGTGCGTTTGCAGGCAGATCATCCCTTTCCGACAGGCTGAACCGTCCACGAATGAACGGCACGGGCTGTGATACAGATCATTTCGGCATTCCCCGTCACTGCAGCTTTCCGCCGCAGGACTGGCAATACGGTCCGTACTGCCGGAAGAGGAGGCAGCCGCAGTGCGGGCATCTGGCGGCACCGCTGACGATCCCGCCGACGATGATTCCGACCCACAGCAGCGCACCGATCCCCAGTGCGATCAGCACCCCTGTGCCGCTCCTCGTCAGCTCGGCAACGGCAAACACTGCCGCGGGCACGGCAACGACCGCGATCCATGCGGCAATCGTGAAAATATCTCTTTTCCGGCGAAAATCTTCAAAGGCTTTTCGCTGTCCCTCTCTGATTCTCCGCTCCTCAGCAGTTTTTTCATCCGCCATTGCTGCCTTCTCCTCATCGGAAAAAGCCTGACGGCAGATCGGGCAGACAGACATGTCCTCGCCGATCGGGCTGCTGCACTTCGGGCAATGTACCATAGCGGACCATCCTTCCGTTTCTGTGATTCCCGGACAGAACGCCGCTGTCCGCAAAATGTATTGGCTTTATTATAGCACATTTTGCCGAAAAGCGCAATGGGAGAACTGCAAAAAAGCAGCTGCCGCGTCTCATGGGAGTGAAAACGGAGCCTGGCACTGCCCGGTGCGGTTTTTGTTATTCGACATTGCAAATCCTGAAAAAGAACTGTATGGGGGTTTGGGGTTACGCTGAATCGGTTTTCAGAACGGTCGCACCGGGATTTGAACCCAGACACCGCGAATCACACGGCTACTCACTGTTTAGCAAACAGCTGCCTTACCAGTTAGGCTTATGCGACCAAATATGCCGACTCCCTCCGGAGCGGTACAACCCCAAGTGACCGATAAACGCCCCGGAGGAAAATTTCGGCTGCGGCACTGCCGATGGGTAAGGTAGGACTCGAACCTACGGTGTTTCCAAGTGACGGATTTACAGTCCGCTGCAATCGCCGCTATGCGTACTTACCCATGAATTTCCGCTGGAAGAGTCGAACTTCCATTCACGGCTTCAAAGACCGGTGTCCTGCCATTAGACGAAACGGAACTATAAAGTGCCTCCGGCAGGAGTCGAACCTGCGACAACCGGTTCTTCAGACCGGCGCTCTACCTGCTGAGCTACAGAGGCATTGGAGGTCATGGCAGGAATCGAACCTGCGATCCCGGAGTTGCGGTCCGGTGCCTTGTGCCGCTTGGCTACATGACCGATCTGGTTTCCGCTGAGAGAATCGAACTCCCATTACCTGCGTCAGAAGCAGGCGTCCTGCCGTTAGACGAAGCGGAAGCATTCCCCGCCCGCGTCGGGGGCGGAGCGCTTTAATTGAGAATGATGATGCTGTCGATCGTCACATTCAGGAGATTTGCCAGAATCACCAGATTGTCGATCGAGGGCAGGGTGTCCCCGCGCATCCATTTGAAGATCGCCTGCGGCGTGCGGAAGCCGCATCTGTTCTGCACGTCGGAGATCGTAAGTCCCCGGGTTTTGATCAGCGTTCTGATATTGGCGCCGGTTGCCGCCATGTTGATCGTCGGCGTATCGCAGAGCATAAAAATACCACCTTTCTGACAGATCGCAAAAAAGCCGTCTGTGTGCGTTCGTTTCTGCACACAGACGGCTTTGTTCTGTCAGAAGATGGTTTCACAGTGAAACACGATCTATGCTCGCCCTGTCAGGGCGTCTGAACAAACACCTGTATGTCCTGTGCGCAGCACAAAGCAACTCTCCTCTTCTTGCTGAAGAAAAAAGCAGTAATACTGGTATGCAAAGACATACAAACTTGCAGACACTGCGGTCGGCACGGCGTTGTTCATCATCGCGTTCATTGTTTTCACCCTTTCGTCAGTCAGATTTCCGCGGGCTGTTCGCCCTGCGTTGAGCACATTATAGCACACTTTTTGCCCGATGTCAAGTAAACCTGCGGTATATTTTTCGCCCATTGCGCTTTTCGGCAAAACATGGTATCATATCAGATGAAAAGCTGCTGATGCAGCGCATCACCAAGGGCGCAATGCATCATCATCAAGCGATTCGGAAGTCCCGCGGGGCTCCCGTTCATGCAGCCGCCGCAGCATGCTCGCTTCCGTTGACTCCTTGCTTTTTCAACGGGAATGATGTATAATATAGACAGAGCAATGCGCCGCTGACGGCTACTATATCAGCGGGATTTTCATCGGAACAATCCGTTTCGGCGACCCCGCACAGTGCGACGTCCCTGCCGACGGATTCACGGTCACATTCGTTCCGGTCAATCCTGACGCCTGCGCGTTTACTGTGAAATACTACCCGAATATTTGGCCCTTCGCCGTGGAGAAATGGGTGGACGGATGAGTGCCGCCCGTGATGCAGAAAGCATGGAGGTGCGATGCGATGTTTATCAAGTCCAAGCCTGAACCGAAGAAACCGAAGCAGCCAAAGCAGGAAAAGCCGACGCCCCATCCGGAGCATCCGGAATATGTGCGGATCAAAAGGATGCCGCAGGAGGAGCTGGACAGACTATCCAGAGACTATGTGCTTGAACATGAAGGACTGACAATCCTGTCCTGGGATTATGTTGTCGATAACGGAAAGATGTTTGGAGAAAGTCTCTGGTGGGACCGGTCTGACGGATATTATATCTGCGATTTCAGCGAGGATGAAGAAGAGGGTGTTTATTATACCGGACTGGGATACGATCTTTATAAAAACGGAAGCCTCAAGTTTTACCGGTATTACAAGAACGGATCGGAAGAAGGAATCGAAGCGGAATTCTATCCATCGGGAGTGTTGAAAAGCTATGCTGTCATTTACGATGAGAACAAAATTGCGCTTGCATATGAATGGGACGAAAATGGGATGATAAGATTATATATTGACGATCAGCAGGGCTTCCGCGTGGATGAAGAAGGATATATGATCAAAAAGCCGACGGAGGTGTGATGCGATGTTTATCAAGCCAAAACCGGATAAGCCGAAACGGAAACGTAAAAAGCTCCGGATCTCCCCGGAGCATCCGGAATATGTGCGGATCAAAAAGATGCCGCAGGAGGTGCTGGACCGACTCTCCCGGGACTATGTGCTCGCGCACGAAGGGCTGACGATCTTATCATTGGATGATGTGATCAGGCAGGGAAAGCAGTTCGGAGAAGCGCTCTGGTGGGATCGGTCCTACGGATACTATATCTGCGATTTCAGCGGCGATGAAGAGGTTTATTTTACCGGACTGGCATACGGTATATTTAAAAACGGAAGCCTCAAGTTTTACCGGTATTATGAGGACGGCCTGGAACATGGAGACAAAGCGGAATTCTATCCATCGGGAGTGTTGAAAAGCTATGCTGTCATTTACGATGAGAACAAAATTGCGCTTGCATATGTATGGGACGAAAATGGGATGATAAGATTATATATTGACGGTCAGCAGGGCTTCCGGGTGGATGAAGAAGGATATATGATCAAAAAGCCGACGGAGGTGTGATGCGATGTTTATAAAACCAAAACCGGATAAGCCGAAACGGAAACGTGAGAAGCTCCAAATCTCCCCGGAGCATCCGGAATATGTGCGGATCAAACAGATGGCACAGATCGGGCAGGATCAGTTATCCCGCGACTGTGTGATCGAGCGGAGAAGGCTGTCCATCTTATCCTGGGATTATGTGATCGAACACGGAAAGGAGTTCGGAACGGATCTCTGCTGGGATCAGTGTTACGGATTCTTTGTCTGCGATATCAGCGACGACAAAGCAGATGATAAAGAAGATGTTTATTTTACCGGGCTGTCCTATGAGGTCTATCGTAACGGGAATCTGATGTATTATGAGTATTTTAAGGACGGACGGGAGGACGGCGAAGAGGTTGTATTCTATCCGTCGGGTGTATTGAAAAGCTACGGTCTCTTCCGTGAAGGGAAACGGATCGGAAAATATTATGCGTGGTATGAAAGCGGAAGAATCGAAATGTATTGTGACGGCAAGCGGTGGTTTGAGCTTGATGAAGAAGGGTATATCCTAAGGAAAAAGGAGAAAAAACGATGAAGCTGAATCAGTTTCTGACACCGGAGGAGCAGCTGCGGTTATCCCGGGAGTATGTGCTCGCGCATGAAAAGCTGACGGTCCTGTCCCGGGAATATGTGATGGAACACGGCGTATTCTGGGACGATGCAGGGCTCGACTGGGACGAATGCGGATATTATACGGTCGACCGGGACGGGGTCAGTTTTACCGGGCTGACCTATGAGGTCTACGACCACAAAAACATGCAGAAATATCCGTTCTGGTCAACGGATTTTCAGGACGGAAGCCTGATGTGTTATGCGTATTATGTAAACGGCTTGCAGGACGGACCGGACGTCGCATTCTATCCCTCGGGCGCGGTGAAGAGCTATTGTGTCTATAAAGCAGGAAAAAAAACAGGGGTCGATTATGAATGGTACGAAAACGGCATGATCAAAAAAATCAGGGAATATTCTGAGCACAGCGGCAATTATCGGTACACCGAGTTCAGCAGTCAGGGAAAGATCACAAGGCAATGCGTGCTGTGATGCATGATTCCGGCGGTGCAATGTTAAAGTCTGCCAGAAAGCACAGATCAAAAAAAGATGCGGGGGTCGATGCCCCCGCATTGTTTTATTCATTCTCCTCTTCTTTGCGGCGGGTCACGCCGGCGGATGCGGCGAAATACCAGCCGAAGCCGGTCAGCAGGAGCGCCGCGCCGACTGCGAGCCAGCCGTCAATGCTGTTGTTTCCGGTCTGCGGGAGATTCACCGGTTCGTTTGCAGAATCCGTGCCGGTGCCGGTCGTCGGGTCCACCGTGTAGACCTCCGCGACCTTGCCGCTTTCATCGGTCAGCGTGATCTCGTATGTGCCGTCGTTCACGGCGGTGATCTCCGCGCAGATGCCTTCTGCGCCGGTCTTTGCCTGATAATCCTTGACCGCCCAGCCGCAGAGCGCTTCATCCGAGGCAATGTGTTCCCTGCCGCCGTCGGAAATGACTGCGATCGGTGTAGTCATTGTCGTGAGCGTCGTCGTGGTATACGCATATGCATCTGTCGTTTCTGCGGGATACTCCTCACCGGTCGTCTCATACGCGATGGGCTCGCTCGAATTCCAGCATTCCGTGGTGGTTTCGCTGTCCCACCATTCCGCAGTGCCGGAAACGCCCGTGTAGTCCCATTCCGTGTCATCGTGGGTCGGATCGTATGCGTGCGCGGAGGCCTTTGTGATCTCATTTCCGTCAAGGTCAAAGAATCTGACGCCGAGCCAGTTTGCGTAGGCATGCGCAGTGGAATCCTTCAAGCCGAAGAGGCAGCTCTCCGGGTCGCACGCTTCCAGGTTTTGACCGAAGCATTCCTGCATTTCGCATTCCGGATTCAGCACGGTCAGCTTCACCGGATTCCGGATCGCGTAGAAGGAGAGGTATCCTGCTTCCTGCAGTGATGCGGGCAGCGTCACATCCGTGAGTGCCGTGTTGAAAAACGCCATCGACCCGATTTCCTGCAGTCCGTCCGGCAGTTCAGCGTCACGCAGGGAGAAGCAGTCGTAAAAAGCACTGTATCCGATCTTCGTGACATTCTTCGGAATGGTGATCTGCGTGAGATGCGTGCAGCTGTCAAATGCCTGCCACTCGATGGTTTTCAGCGATTCCGGCAGCGTGACCGACTCGAGTGCCGTGTAGGCGAATGCGTTGTCTCCGATCTCCGTGACCGTTTCCGGAATGACAAATTCCGTCAGCGCTTCGCAGTTCGAGAACATATAGCTGCCGATGCGCGTGATGCCTTTGGGCAGCTTTGCGAAGCTCAGCCAACGGCAGCCGGAAAATATCGAATCACCGAGCTTTTCCACGCTGTCCGGTATACTGATCGTCCTCAGGTAGTTGCAGGCGAATGCGCTGTATCCGATTTCCTTCAGGCCCTCCGGCAGCTTGATGTCGGTCAGCCTGTTATACGAAAAAGCGTTGTCGCCGATGCGCGTGAGGTGTTCCGGCAGCTCCACAGACTGCAGGGCGCAGTCACAGAACACTTCGTCTTCGATCTCTGTCAGACCTGCCGGCAGCTTCACAGAATCCAGTGAACAATTCCAGAATGCAGCTCTGCCGATCTCCGTGACAGTATCCGGGATCTCAACGCTCAGCAGCTCCGAATGCCCGGAAAATGCCTGCGCATCAATACCGACCACCGGGCAGCCCTCGTATTCCGCCGGAATGACCAGATGCGGCGTTTCGTCAGACAGCCCCTTCACATACGCCTTGCCGTTCTCCTCGCGGAAGATCAGATTCTTTTCAAAGTCCGGGCGGATGGTCTCGCCGTCCTCCAGCGCTGTGAAGATCATTTGATGCGCCTCCGCAAATGCCTGTGCCGTGGAACCGCGGTAGCCGTAGATCGTCGGGCTGCTTCCCGATGTCATGAATTCCTCATCAAGCTCGCAGTCCGGCGCGAGGACGGTCAGGTTATTCACCATTCCGAACGCTTCAAGGCCGATCTTCTTCACGCCCTCCGGAATGACAACAGAATCCAGCACGCAGATATCGCAGAATGCAGATTCCGGAATTTCCGTCAGCCCTGCGGAGAGCTTCAGCTCGCTGACTGCATCGCCGCAGGCGTAAAACGCGCTCTCTGCCAGCTCTGTCACGCTGTCCGGCAGCACGACTGATTTCAGATCACACTGGCTGAAGGCCTCTCTGCCGATGAACGTGCAGCCGTCCGGGATCTCAGCTTCCGCCAGATTGTTGCAGCCGTAAAATGCCCAGCTCTCGATGCGCTTCACGCTGTCCGGCAGCCGGACGGATTTCAGGCTCCAGCAGTGCATGAACGCGCCTTCTTCGATGACCTCGACGGTCTCCGGCAGCGTGACGGATTCCAGATCGCCGCAGCCGTAAAACGCCTCCTTGCCGATCGTCTTCATGCCCTCCGGCAGCACGGCAGCGGTGAGCCCGCACTCATAGAATGCATTTTCGCCGATCTCCTCCAGCTGTGCGGGGAATGTGAACGATTCCAGCGCGCAGCCGGAAAATGCCTCATAGCCGATGCTGCGGATGCTGTCCGGCAGCGAAATCGAATTCAGAACTCTGTCCTGCTCGCTGCACGAAAATGCCCTGACGCCGATCGCCGTCACGCGCTTGCCGTCGATCTCGGCGGGCACGGTCACGTCGCTGCTTTCGCCGTCCCAGCCGGTCACGGTCGCACAGCCGTCCAGAAACTCGTAGGTCAGACCGTCCGCCTCCGCCTGTGTCACCTCAAACGGCAGCCCGTTCTCCTGCGCGAAGGTCTCTGCGGTGGAGCCCGCATATCCGCGGATCGTCAGCGTCAGCCCGTTCTGGGCGAGCAGCGCCTTGATCTGAGCGATGTTCGGAATGCGGATGTCGCAGTTCGGATTCCGGAAGGTGAGCGTCGTGAACAGGTCGTAGTAATTCGCCGGGTCGTCGGGTGTGCCGTCTGCGGAAAAATCGTAGAAGGAAGCCCAGCTCACGCTCTCCGGCAGGACCAGGTGCCGCTGCCGGATACCCTCCCCAGCCCTGACAGCAGTGCCGTCGTATTCGACGCCGATCACGCGGGAATACGCATACGATTTGTTCATGACCCACTCCGGGATCACGACGGTCTGTTCGGTGCCCGTGCATTCCCGCACGACCAGCCGCGGCTTGGCATCGCCTGCCCCGGAGGCAGAGGCATAGCGCACATTGTCCGTCTCGCAGTAATCCTCCCACGCATCGTACCAGCTCAGCGGAATCTCGTCCTCCGGGTCGTCAGCCTCCGTTGTCACCGTGGTCGATATCTCTTCGTACCATTCGCCGGTGCCGTATTCACAGTCATTCGTGGTCTCTGCCTCAATGGTCTCCGCGTTTGCGACCGCAGTCGGGGTTCCGGTGTTTGTCACGCAGCTGCACACGGCGGCAAGCGCCATGATGCCTGCAAGATATTTTCTGCCTGTGTCCTTCATGGGGATTCCTCCTTTGCCCTTTTCAGGGGTATGTCAAAATTCGTGTTTTTCAGCGTAAAAACCATGTCGCGCCGCGGCAGCTGCCAGCCCGCAGGCACGGAGACGGCGTGCAGCCGGTATTCCGTATACAGGAGAAGCTCTGCCTGCACGGGCTCGCTTCCCGAACGGAACGTCAGCACGAGATTTCCGTCCATGTCAAAGATCTGCATTTCTGCGCCCGGCACCGCCTGCGACGGGTCTGCGGCGTCCACCGTGCGGAAATTCACGGTCTGCGGCAGCGGAGCAGCGGTGGTCGTCTCCGACGGTTCCATGCTGCTCGTATAGTCTCCGCCGGTGGAATCGCTGTAGCCCGTGTATTCGCCCGAGCCGGTGTAACCGGGTCCGGCTGTCGATTCGGTGTACACCGTCCAGCTCTGCGACACGGACGATTCCCCCGTGCGCTGAGAGGACGGCGCGGTCGACTCTGTCCCCGTCGTGTGCGTGATGCCGGACGCGGTCGATTCTGTCGTCCTTGTGCCCGATGTTGTCTGCGTGACCGGGAACTGCGTGTCAGCAGTCCCGGTGACGGCGGTTTCGGTTTCTGTGCGGTCGCTGCCGGTGACCGCGGTCCGGGTCTGCGTTTCCGTCTGCGAGGGCTCCGTGCCGGGGGTCGTGACGGTTTCCGCGGTTTCGGTCGCGGTCGTCGTCAGCGTGGTTTCGGTATAGACGGCCGAATCCGTCTGCGACACGGGCGGTCTGACGTCAACGGCGTGCCGCCAGCGGATCGCCGCCGGAACGAGGATCAGCGCAATGCCCGCGACTGCCGCCGCAGCAGCGTAATGCCCCCATCTGAGGAAGCGGACAGGCGGCTTTTCCTGCTCCGCGAGCGCCGCAAGAAGCGCCTGCTTTCCGTCCTGAATATCCTCCTCCTGCACAAGCAGTGCCGCCGCTTCTTGGGAAAGCGCCTCGATTCTGTCCCAGTCCGGTTCTGCGCTGCTGCGTTCGGCGTCCAATGCCTGCTCCAGCTCGGCGAGCCGTTCTGCGGCAAGCCTTGCAGCGAGCCTTCTGTCATCCGTCATTCCGCTCCCCCCTTTCTGTCTGCGGGTTCAGCGCCGCTGCGATTCTCCTGCGGATTCTGGAAATGCGCTGCTTCACGGCATCCTCAGAGACGGCCAGCTGCTCTGACAGCTCCCGCATGGAGCGTCCCTGCAGATAATGCGCCCGGATGAGGCTGTATTCCTCCTCTGTGAGCAGCTCGCGGAGACAGTCCTCTGCATAGTCCGGCAGGACCGTTTCGCAAAGGCGTTCCAGGTCCTCATCGGCGACCGCAATGTATTTCGCGTTTTTGCGCCGATATTCCAGCATGGCGAGGTCTGCCGCACGGTAGAGCCACGGACGGATGTCTTCCAGCGCTTTGAGCTTTTTCTGCTTTCTGACCAGCGCGAGAAACACCTCCTGCGTACAGTCCTTTGCCGCCTCCCTGTCCCGCAGGCGGGCGGCGCAGTAGCCGTACACAGACTGATAGTGCCGCTCGATGATTGCGTCAATCTGTTGTTTCATATGAAATTCCCTGCATCATGATGAGTGGAAAGGGCGTTTGGAATGCCCTCTGTTATGTACCGTCGGAATCGGTGCCGAACGTGACACCGCCGCGAGAGATTCTGCGTACTGCACAAAAATATGCGGTCGGATTTGTGCAGTATCACGAATGCCGCCTGCAAATCGGTATCACTTTATTATAGCATATCTGCACGCGCATTGCAATGCGGCAAAACAAAAGCCGCCCCGCCGGAAAGCTCCGGCAGAGCGGCCATGTTCGATTTTGCAGCCGGTCAGTTTTTCAGAATGCTGACATCTCCCGAGGTGGTGTGAATCTTCAGGCTGTTCGCGCCGCTGCCGCAGACATAGGTGTTGTCTGCCGTTTTGGTCATGGGCAGCTCATAATTCACATCGCCGGAGGTCGTGGAGACCGTCGCGGAAACATCCGCCTGCTCCGGCAGATACAGCGTCACAGTGCCCGAGGTCGTGTCCAGCGCGGTCTCCTGCGGCACCGCCTGCAAGCGGATCTCCTGCTTGCCGGAGGTGGTGTCCGTCTTCACCTGATCCGCCTGCTCCGCGTCAATGTGAACGGCGCCGGAGGTTGCGTGCGCGTCGATCAGCGCGCTCTGACCGCTCTGGCTGATCTCGATTCTGCCCGAGGCGGTCGTCGCCTGAATGCGGTCCGATCTGCCCGTGAAGCTGATCGCGCCGGACGCCGCATTGCCCTTGAAGCTGTCCGCATTGCCGTCGAATATCAGGTCGCCCGATGCAGAATCCATGTGCGCGGCATTCGCGGTGAGCCCGCTGCAGTCCACATCCGCAGAGGCGACGTCGATGTTCAGATTCTCAAGCTGCACGGATTCCGGCACGGTGATCTCGACCGTTTTCGGCTCTTTTTTCCGGTAGTTGCTGCCCGATTTGCAGAACTGCACATGCAGCACGTCCCCGTCGACCCATGTGTGCACCTTCTCGCTGTCCGAGAGCTGTGCCTTTGTGGTTTCTCTGACCGTCACGGTCTCAACGCTGTCGGCGCGCACCGTGACCGCCCCGGAGGGCCAGTCGATCTCGAGCGTGTGGATCTGTTCAGTGATCTCACGGTCACCGGCGATATATTTGTCGGCGTTCGCGTAGGAATAGCCGAACCCGATGCTGACTGCGCAGCCGGTCAGACAGAGCATTGCGACCGCAGCGACGGCGATGATCTGGATGATTTTCATGTTCATTACCTCCGATTCTGTTTGATGAGTGAGCATGCGGCGAGCACCAGCCCGATGACAAAGCAGCAGACCGTCCACACTGCGTTGAGATCGAACGAGAACGCCCTGCCCATCGCTTCGATATTGAGCAGCGTACCCTTTGCGGACAGCCCGACCGTCAGATTCAGGACGAGCATCAGAAAGCCCGTTGCGGCAAAGCATGCGCCGGTTTTGAGCAGCCCTCTGCCCGGCAGATAGCGGATGATCAGGAACAGCGCCCACACCCAGCTGACCAGCGGCAGGCTGATCGCGGCTGCCAGCCGATAGTAACCGATGCCGAGCCCGCCGCTCAGCCCGATGCACCACATCATTGCGAGAAACAGCACGGTTGTCACTGCCATGACGCAGAGACCCTTGCGGTTTCCGAGCACTGCGGCGACCGGCTTTGCGCGGACCGCGAAGGGTCCGAAGAGCACCGATAGCCCGAACAGCGACGCAGTTGCCGCGACAAAGAACCAGTGTCCGCCGGCTGAAATGCAGCAGACCGCCAGCAGCAGCAGCAGGCTGACCGTGAACGCGCCGAGCGTCAGAAGGGCTTTGTTCTCCGGGGCGAGCAGCGGCACGACGACCAGCGAGACCGGGATCAGCATGGCAGCCAGCACGATCAGGAACCATGTCAGCCCGCCCTGCGCGAGATTGACGATCAGGCAGATCAGCACCGGCAGCATAAAGATTCCCGCGAGAATCGTGCCCGCGACGGCACTCTTGCGCTTGAAAAAGCGTGCCTGCGATGACAGCACGGCATCCCGGTCGACGGCGATCATGCTTTCCAGTTTGTCGCCGCTGCGCTCCATTTCGAGATAACCGCGGCACTCCGGGCATTCCGCCAGATGCGCCTCCACCGCCTGACGGCTGCTCTCGCTGCAGATACCGTCATAGTAGAGCGGCAGCAGGTCGCGGATCATTTCGCAGTTATATTTCATTCTCCTCTAACCTCTCTTTCAGCTTTAATCGGGCGCGGTGAAAGGTCACTCTTGCCCATGATTCGGTTTTTCGGAAGATCATGCCGATCTGCTTAAAGGAAAGCTCTCCGAATACCCGCAGCTCGAATACCTCCCTGTAGGGCTCCTCCAGATCATGCAGCGCCATATGAATCCGGAAGATCTGATCGCTGTCCTCTGCGCATTTCTCGGGTCCGGGGGCATCGTCGAGCTGCTCCTCGGGAATCTCGCCGCCCTGCCGCGCATCGCGCCGCTTCTGGTCTGTAAACAGATTTTTCGCGATCGCGCAAAGCCACGACAGGGGCTTGGAATCCCCGCGGAACGACTGCTTCGATGTCATTGCCCGAAAGAATGTCTCCTGCGTGATCTCCTCGGCAGTATCCCGGTTTCCTGCCAGTGTCATCACGAAGGAATAGACCTGCATGTAATAGGTTTCATAGAGCTTTTCAGCGGTCTCATCCACTGTCACCGCACCTCCTTTCTTCGCTTTCCGATAATAAGACGGGGAAGAACCGGTTTCGTTACAAAGAATTTTGATTTTTTCAAAAAAATTTTTTTTGTCACTGAATCTGCTGTGTTTCAACAAAACAAGAAAGCCGGCAAACGCCGGCTCGGTCCTGTCCGTTTCCTGCATATCCGATCATTCTGCCGGATCGGCAAGACCGGCAGTATCATGCAAACAGATCCAATCCGCAGTGCTTCTGATACCACTGCACGGTTTCCTCGATATGCTTCATCAGGTTTGTCCGCGCATGCCCGTTGGAGAAACGCACCGTTCCCCGGAGCTCCTCCTCGCATCGCCGAATCTGTTGTTTCAGATGCGGCAGAAGAAGCTGCCGGTTTATCTGAAATGCTGCGGTTTTCTGATGCAGCTCACAAAACAGACAGGTGTCCACGAATTCAAAAAACAGATACACCTGATCTGCGGAGCCGTTCCCCATGATGCAGAGCGCCTGTTCAAATACCGGCTGACAGTCAGGCTGCTGATAAATACAGGCACACATGACCTTCATGGGGTCCACGGGCAGCTCCGGCGGCATTTCCATCGGCGCGACGGACGGGAACAGATCGTGTTCTCCTGTCAGGATCCGAATGACAGAACTGACATCCTGCAGATTTACATGCATGGTTATACATTCCCCCCTCGGTTTCTCTGCATCACGGTTCACAGGCGTTTCCCCGTGCTTTCCGCCGCGAATCTGCGGTACGGCATCACACACCGGCGCAGATCACCGGGTTTCGCCTGTGCCATACATCTAAAAGTAAAAATGCGGGGACGCGCATCGCCCCCGCTCCTATTATACGAAAAACACAGCGAAATGTCAATCTCCGTCACACTTTTTACGGCAAATCCGAAGGAAAGCCCCCGAACATCCTGTTGAAAACAGCGGAATCATTCTCTCGCGAAAACTGTGATCCATGCCTTTTCCGGGTGATGGTAAGACTGAATCGCAGCAAACCCGGAGGACCTGAGCGCTGCCGATATTTCATCAACGGTATAGCAGCGCATCCCGTCAGCCTGACCGGTTTTTCCGGCACTTCAAAATCTGTCAGAGCATGAATGCGTATCTGCACCGGATTCTTGTTAAACACGCTTCGGAATGTGCCGGATTGTATTTCCAATTCATCCGCAAGCGTGCCCGCATCGACAGTGGAATAAATGTCAAATTCCTGCGACGATGCCATTTGATTCTCCGTAATACAAAGCGGAATGCCGTACTGCTTCGCGGCGATCCTCGGACAGTCCGGCGCCGGGAAATCAACGTTGCTGAATATGCTCGGCGGCATGGATGTGCCGACAGAGGGCGAGGTCATTGTGCGGGATGCATGCTTGCCCCCGAAATCCCTGACAAGTGCGCAATAGAGCGCGGCGGCTGTTCCGCGCCGAGCACCCTGAAGAATGTCTGTCAGCACACCTTCCCGTAGGAGCGCTGCCGGACGCTGCTTCGGAAGATATTCCGGAGCCCTGATCTATGAAAAACGCTTTGCCGCTTGTCATGTCAAGGGGCAGATTTGTTTGTATCGTGATGCGGAGCAGCAGAGCATGTGCGATGTCTCCCTGCTCTCAAAATCATGCTCCACACATACCGATATTTGCTTCTGTTATACACAAATCAGAGTGATATTTCAATTCAAATTCCACTTTTTAGAGCGAATCAGAATGGAAGCGCCGCATAATCCGATTTTTGACACAATACGAAGTATCATTCACGCTTTCCTGAAAATGCGCCCGAAGTCTTGACAAATAAAACAGAATCCGATATAATCATGATAAATCGCGTATCAAGGAGAAGTGCCGTCTATGGAAGGCTACATTCTGAGAGAACAGACAACATACAAAACCTACATGCTGCCGATCATGGAAGTATTGGGCTGTGACATCATTCGTTCCATGAACTGGAGACTGTCATTTCTTGAATGCTGCGGAACGTATTATGATGTTTTTTTGTTCAACGGCAACCCACCGGACGAATGGATCGACGGGGACAGCCTGATGGATTGCATTGCGCGCTGCCCGGAGGTGCAATGGGTATGGGGGCTGCTGCAGGGCTTCGATCAGTCTGTTTCCAGAGAGGCAGTCTATCGGACGGAATTGGTTGATATCCGTCAGGATACCGCAATATGGACAAATCCGGTCACAATGAGAAACGCATTATCCGAAATTGAAATTGAAGCGTTTGACAGCACAATGTCCGTCGTGACCGTCAAAGATGAAAAGCTGCTCAGACAGCTGCAGCTTGCGTTTCCGAACGGCATTCTGCTTTCTCGCTATAATTCCGGTTTGGATTAAGGGCTGACAACAATACACCGTTCGCAATAATCTTATCATTGGAGGTAATATCTATGCCGCACACAAACGAAAACGAGGCTGCCCCTGCTGCCGAAGTCATGTCTGAACCGATCACGGAAGCAGCCGCAGCAGCACCTGCTGAAGCACAGGCGGAAAATACAACTGAAACAGTACAGGAAATCTGCGAATCCTTTATCGCAAACCGCGACGCGCTGCGAAAAGCCGTCAAGCTCGAAAACATGAATATGTACGTTCTGGCTGCCAATATCCTCACAACAGCCGGCGTGACCGCAGATGCCGAAAAGCTGAAAGCGCTCCGGAAGATCATGCAGAAAAAGGTCAGCTCGATCTCTTATCTGGTCATCAGAACGGAGCTGCCGCTGCTCGCGGAGCTCTGTCTTTCAGAGGACCCGGAGGCGACCGCAGAGAAGATCAGCCGCATCTATGACGTGATGAAAAAACGCTGCGGAAGATCGTTCTATGTCGCAATGCTCTCCATTCTGCTCAGCCGGACGATGGATGAGGAACAGGCTGCGAAAATCGCAGAACGCGGCAGGGCGCTGTTTGACGCCTTCCAGAAGAAGCATCCGTTCATCACGTCTGACCGCGACATCGCTGCCGCCTGCCTGCTTGCGCTCTCCGATAAAACGGACGGGGAGATTCTCGAGGAATGCGAAGCGACGCATTCCCATCTGAAAACCGCGTTCGCAGACAGCACCTTCCCGCAGTTCTGTGCATATATCCTCTGCCTGACCTACGGGCTCCCGGAGGACAAGGTGACCCGCCTGCTGGAGCTGTTTTATGCGCTGAAAGCATCCAAGAAGAAATATCCAAGAGGGCATGAGATGGAGGTTCTGGCTGCGCTCTCGCTCACGGATATCAGCACCGGAGAGCTGATGGACACGGTCATTGAGATCGAGGCGTTCCTCTCCAAACAGAAGGACTACGGTGCGCTCAGCGGCTTTGACGAGTCGCGCCGTCTGATGAATGCGGCAATGCTGGCGACAGCGGCGTTCGGAGACCGCAGCCGCACGGAAGTGAACATCATGGCGGCAATCGTCGCGCTTGCAGCCGAGCAGGATGCGGATGATGCCAGCACCGCAGCCATCATGGCAGCGACCACCTGATACAAAGCCCCAAGCGATGCTGTCAGCGGCATTCATGCAGACCTTGACATTCTGATCGCTCGGTGCTATAATAGAGCTGTCGGTAGTTTAATCAAAACAGCTGTCCTCAGCAGATGCGGCTTGCCGCCCGATGCCCGTATAACTCAACGTGAGAGATTCACGTTCGTCAAACGTGTTGTGCGACGGTTCAACTCCGTCAACGGGCTTCTTGCATG
>JAEEGL011954304.1_pt1 | contig 18278 bp, 30 predicted proteins | sample 9134231 | NCBI WGS metagenome assembly JAEEGL01 (sample SAMN16246548, study PRJNA631951) | gut metagenome | biome: gut microbiome; feature: rumen; material: fiber-attached | host: Bos | place: Iran: Karaj | collected 2018-10 | reverse complement strand
TCTCACTCGTCTCGTACCTGTCTATTCCGCTGAACGAGGACAGCGTCATCAAGACCTTGCTTTCCAATGCCCACAGCTTGTCCGTGCTGATGAACGTCGGGTTCTCGTACCCCTTCTCGCCGAGGTCGAGCCACCGCTTGATTGTCCCATAGCCAGAATCGACCCTCGATGTAATCCAGTTTTGGCGTTCGTAGGTGAACACAAGTTCTGGCGACACGCTCTGCATGCCGCAACCGACCCCGCACATGCCGCCCGTGCGCTCCATGCCGAAGTACAGCGTCTTCACGGCGTTGTACGCGCCCTCGCATATCTTGTACGCGGCGTACTGCGGCAAGCCCTTGCAGGCCGTGTCCGTCAGGTTCAGCGTCACGTTGCACCTGCTCTTTTCACTGAATATCAGAAGTGCTTTCAACTCAGCCATTCGCGCATATCCTTCAAACTACTTGCCCAGATTCATCAGGGCGGCGGACATTTCCTCATCCTGCTTCCGCAGTTTTCCAGATTCCCTGAGATACTCGTTGTACTTGCGGTCGATGGCTTTCTTTATGTTGGACTGAGCAGTGACAAGAATCTGCCGTTTGCACCAGTCGAGCTTCTCCTCGGAGCAGACCCCAAGAAACACGCCGTACATCTTCTTCTCCACGCTGAGTTCTGGGAAAGACCCATTCGGCACGAGATGACGCTGGACATTCCATTCGTCCTTGCCGCCCGAAACCGACGCGCACTTGCGCCACTCCACGAAGCACCGCACTTCATAGCCTTGCATGGCCTCTTCCACGAGGCTCCCGCTGAGGTTCATAAGGCACTTCGCCTTGTCCTGCTTCTGCTTCAACGCCTCACGCGCCTTGGCGAGTGCCTTCTCGGCCTCAGCCACCCTGCGCTCGGCCTCCGAGATTTCCTTGTTGTTGGACTCGCTCTCCGCGTCCACAAGCTCGTACTTCGCACGGATGATGTCGTAGCCCCCGCACGTGATGCTCCTGTATCGGTCGTCTCCACCGTTCGTGCAATAATGCCGATGCTCCTTCGTCGGGTCGGGATACTCCGAGCAGTACATCCGCGTCGGGATGACGTTGAACGCCATGCCCGTCTTCGCATCCACATTCACCAGTTCCACGCGGAACGCATCCTTCAGTTCCGCCCCAGAAGATTTCATTTCATCACCCATGCCAGTATTCCTTTAATAGCATATAAGACACAACAAAAAACCACAATCAACAGCAGACAACGCACATGAACGCCCAGCACACGAAGATGGTCAGCCATGTGAAGCAGGAGTCGACGGCGTCCTGAATCCCCATGCTCTCCTTGGCGCATATCCACAGCACACCAAGCGGGTTCATCACTTCATCTCCATCCTCACTTTTTCCTCGATTTGGAAGAACTCCGTGTCCACGGACTTCTCGACCTCGCCTTTCTTCTCCTCAAGCTTCTGCGCCACCTTCTGATGCTTCACCGTCTTGATAAGCTGTTCCAAGCCCACCTTGTCCTTGGCGTACCCAAGGAGCAACGGTTGCGGGTTCGTGACCACGATGCACTCGCCTTCGCCGAATGCCTCGCCGCTATGCCGCTCGACGGACACCTTGCCAGTGTCGGGGTTCTGCATGAGCATGTACAACGAAGAACCGTTCTTCGAACCGTTCTTCGGGAAGACAAGCTCGTTCCTCTTGAACGCCTCGTAGACAAGGCGCATCATGCAGGAATCCGAATCGGATTCGAAATCGGCCCCTTTGAAGACCATGCCAACGACCTTCCTCGCGTCCTTCCCGTCAGTCAGCGGCTTCCCGACATCCTGCTTCGAGAAAGACCCCTTCTCAATCTGGAACCCCCCGTCATCCCGCAACAGCCATACGCGGACGTACAGCTTCCCCTCCCTCTCTTTCTCCATGTCCTTCTTCCATTCTTCCTGAATGTTCGCGTCGGCAATGCTCATTGTCCAAAACTCCTTTACAATTCAACAGCGCAATCCATGAAAAGCGCACACGCATGCGCACCATCCTTAATATGCGCCAAATCCCGCGAATGTCAAGCCGCAGAACCAGAATTCATCCACACCATCGCGATGAAGGCGATGGTCAACGCCATCTGGCAGGCCAGAACGAACCCCCCCACGTGGTTTTCGACCCAGTACGGGACTTTCCCGTCGAGGCTCATGGTGCAATCAGCGGCCTCGCTTCTCATCTTCTTGTCGCTTTCCCTCTCGTACTCCCTCAGCATCTCGTCCGAGCCTGAGAACACGCGGGAGGCGATTTCCACGCCCTTTTCGCGGATTCTCTTGTACACCTCCCCTTTCTCGCTCCTGTAACGCTTGAGGCAGTAGCGGACGTACAGGTTCGGGACGACAGCCGACAGGATGCACACGCCGACCGACCACCATGTGACGAACATGAACCACTCGTCGAAGACCATCTTCGTCAGGAGGCACTCGACGGCGCACAGGCACGTCATCAGGAACAGATAGGCCGTGGGCACATCCCCGTTGAGCGAGGACAGGTACTCCCTTACCGTCATGGTGTTGTCCTTTTCGCCTTTCTTCTTCTTCTTTTCTTCCTCGGTCTCGAACTTGTCTTTCGAGGAATTGAAGCAGAACGCGACCACGACAAATTTTATCAGCAGGAAGAACACCAGCAGAACCGTAATGAAAATGCAAGAATTCATATCTTCAAGACTCCTTTGCCAAAACCCATAGAACCCGCATGTCTCAACGACACCACAGCATGATTATCAGGAGGACGGAATGCGCCCCTAGGAACACCGTCCCGAACAGGGTGATGTTGTCCTCAAGCCACTGCGGGAGCGCATCCTTCCTGCAAAGGCCGTACCTGCCCAGCCTGCCCCCGCTGTCCAGCCGCTCTTCAAGGCCGTCCCTGTACCTCCCGTACATCGCGTCATCCTCGCCTCCGAGCATCCTTTTCGCCAAGGACAGGCCCCTTTCGCGGAGCCTCTTGCGCGAATCAACGCCCCCGTTGCCCTTGTAGTGCGCAAGGCAGTAGCGGACGTACACGTGGGCGAACACGCACGGGAAGAACAGGACGCCGACCGTCCACCAGTCGAAGAACATGAACCACTCGCCGAACATCAGCGCAGAGGCGAGGCACTCCAAGCCGCAACCCGCGAACAGGTACAGGCCGTACATCATCGGCATGTCCCACAGCGCACTTCCCGCGTACTCCCCGATGTTCTCGCACCCGACGTTCTCCTTCGCGCCATCCTTCGTGTAGACGTAAATGAACGCCCCGCTTTTCAGTATCCACGCCAGCACCAGAACGACCGTCATGGCAACGCACTTGCACATATTTCCTAAACTCCTTTGTCTCTTTTGTCAAAAAATCCTCACAGGAACATGTACGCGATTCCGCTCGACATGAACGCAATCCCCATCGCCGCCGAGAACGACCACGTCATCCAGTCTGGCAAATGCCCTTTCCTCAAGGCGTCGCACCACCCGCTCAGCCTCCACGAAAACGGCTTCCGCCCGATGCCCCTTTCGCCGAATATCCTCTCGCACAGCATCATCGACGCCTTCGCCACCCGCATCCTCGGCTTCGCCAACGCCCACATGGCGGCGCATGTCAGGACAGCCACCGCATACGGCGCGACCATAGCCGCGAGATACCACGGGTTCGTGAACACGTGCTTCGCCGCCCCGCACAGGCTAGAGAACAGCAGTTCGAAAATCAGAGTTGTCGCCAGATGCACCCCGCACAGGATGCACACGCCCAGCGTCCACTCCGAGACGTACAGCGGTGCTCTCTTCCCGTTCTTGTAATGCAGGAGGCCATGAAGGTCGCAGGACATGCACGACAGCGTGGACACCTTCGCGAACATCACGAACAAGACCACCACCCACTTAAAATCCATGAATTCCGAATTGACTTCCATTTCCGCAGAATCCCTAAAAAACCACCCGCCCACTCGGAGGGGCGTCGGCAGACACCTTTGCGCCGTGCCGCCCGCTCCGAGGGGCTTTCGCGGAACGCCTACTGCAACGCCGCGATGTCCGCCTTCACCTGCGCCGCAAGCTCGTCGTCCTTCACCTGCGCCGCCGCAGACGCCTTCGGCCTGCCATACGTCTCGGCGGTCTCGCCCTCAAGGCCGACCTTCTTCTTCAGTTCCTCAGCCGCGTCCCTCACCCGAACGATGTTCCTCAGTTCGCCGAGGTACTTCGTCGTGTTCCAGTCCAGCATCACCTTGCTCGTGTTCTCCGCCGCGCACTGCGTCTCGTACTGCACGACAAGCCCGTCAAGCTCCGCACGGTACGTGTCCAGATTCACACGCCCGATGTCGATGAGAGTCTCCGCGTCCGCGACCTCCTGCTGGCGGGCCGCCAACGCCGTCTTCTTGCGGGCGTATGAAGCCTCGTACATCTTCACGATGCGGAGCTTCCGTACCGCCACCTCCTCGTAGGCCGCGTTGCCCTTGCACTTCTGAATCGCGGCGCGGTAGTCCTCGTCAGCCGCGTCCACCTTCCCTTTCAGGACTGCCAGCGCGGCCTCGTCGTCCTCCACGCTCACCGTCTTCTTCGCAATCTCGTCGATGAACGCGAACAGCCCCTTCTCCGCACGACCGTACTCCTTCTCGCACTTCTCGATGATTCCCTTCGACACCAGCATCTTCGTCCCGCTCTCCACGACCACTTCGCCAGTCTGGAACAGCGAAACAGCGAATTCCTTGAGCTCCTTCAACATGTTGATTCCGCTCCTTTGCAAAACAATCAACCACACCATGCCGCGCACCCACGCGGCAACCATAAGACTGCGGACGGAACGGACATGAATCCATCCCGCCCTCGCCAAATACTATACGCCACAACTCCCCAATGTAAAATAGAAAAATCAAAAAAAATCAAAATAAATCGAAAACTCGAAAAAAACCACACACCCCCACGCTTTTTTCACACCTTCGGCTTCTCAGGCTCCTTCCCAGACAGCATGTACCACCAAGGCCAGAATGTGTAGCCCATCAGCCCCGCGTACAGCACGAACAGGCAGAACGCCAGAACGAACACCAACGCGAACACAGCCCCCACCAACGCAACAGCCACCACCCCGACAACCAGAGCCACCGCCAACCCCAACGCCGCCACCCCAGCGACCAGCGACGCCAGCAGATACGGAAGGCACGGGACAAGGCACAGCACCATCGCCACGACAACAAGGCACTTCACGACAGACCACCAGAACCCGCGCCTGCCAGACAGCCCAAGCCTAGAGCACCACAGGCCGAAACGCCAAGTGCCGAACGCCAGATACTTTATGAAGCCCAGCACCCACCTGTCCATGAATGCATCAAACCCGTCCTCGCTCATTCGCCAGACCACCTCCGATGAAAAAACGCCATGAGGCACTCCGCCCTCCGCCTGAACCGCATCAGCAACACCAGCATGTACGCCGACACCACGTACAGCGCAAAGGGATTCAGCATCATCCCGAACACTATCAGCGAACTATGAACGACCGACTTCAATGAATCAAACACTTCCATGACAACACAACTCCATACGCATGCGCATGCCCCGTGGACACAATCGCAGAATATAATCGCAAAAACCATACCAGCCCATACATAATATGAACCACGGCACGGAATTGTCAAGCGAGACCAAATCCAAAAAATCCCAAAATCCCAAAATCCCAAAATTTTCAAAATTCCAAAATTTTCAAAATTCCAAAATTTTCAAAATCTCGCGCACCCTATCGGACACCCAGTTTGGAAAACCGAATATGCCGAAAATTATAATCGAGCTATTCCCAGGGGGCGAGGAAGCACCGTCCCAGACACCGTGGATGCGCATCGTCCACTGAGCTTTCGGAATTAAAACAGAATTTCAAATTCAATTTTCAAATCCTTTTCATTAAAAAACCACCCCCAGAATTCTAGGGTAACTACTTCCCCCAGTTTGGGATTGAATCGGGGTAAATACCCCTGCTGAAATGGGGGGTAAATACCTCTGGTGGAATTCGGGTGTCAGGGGTAAATACCCCCTTGCGGGTAAATACCCCTGTGGTGAAAGGGTAAATACCTGCGCGGGTGTAAATACCCCTCTGGGAGAAAGGGTAATTACCCTCGTGCGGGTACTTACCTTTGCATCCTGCGGGTAAATACCCCATTCAATCTGGGGTACTTACCTCTGCGCTGGCGGGTAAATACCCCCCTGATATTGCGCCCCTCGGAATGCCGAAAAGGGATGCCGCCTCTTTGGAGCGTCATCCCTTTCATTCTTTTCCCTTGGTTCCGTCCGTGTCGGTGCTTTCTCAGAGCATCATCAGGACTGCGGCAAGCAGTCTATAATCCTGCGGGTTGCGTGACGGCGTTGCGGCTGTCTTTTTCTTCTGGGCTGTTTCTTCTTTCTTCTTCATGGTTCTGGTTCCTTTCTTCTGGTTGGTTTGTTTCTCTTAGGGTCAAAAGGATTGTAGCGGGAGCCTTTGCTTCTGGCTCCCGCCTTTTGGTTTTCTGGATTTCAGCAGGCGGCTTCTTCGCGTGTGCGGCTGTTGGCGTAGCCTTTGATTTTCGTCTGCGCCTCGCCGAGAATCTGGCGGACGCGCTCGCGGGTCTTGCCGATTTCCTGAGCGACATCTTCCAGTGTGTGCTGACCGTCGCCATCAAGCCCATATATGCGCGTGACGATATAGCGTTCGCGCTCGCTGAGCGCATTGTCCACCGCTTCAAGCAGGGCATTCATCGTGTTCGTGGCAATCAGGGCTTCTTCCTGATTGGGTCGTTCGTCCATCAGCATGTCGGCGAATTCGGTCTCGCCGTCTGGCGTGACTTTCTCATGGACGCTGACCACGGTGGTCGCCTTTCCGCCGTTCTTCTTGCGGCGGTAGTAACGCTGGCTTTTGACGACAGGCGCATTTTCCAGAGCGTCCTTCATATATTTGTGAATCCACCAGCGGGCGTATGAGACGAACTTGCTGTTGCTTTCCTTGGCCTTTTCCTCGTTGTATTTGACGACGGCCTGCAACATGCCCATGACGCCTTCGGAGACCAAGTCTGGCAGGGCGACGCCCATGCCACGGTTTTCCTGCGCGATTTTGACGACGAGCATCATGTTGTGGCTGACAACCTTGTCGATAGAAGCCTGCGTTCCGTTGGTCTGGTAGTCGTTAATCAGGCGGACGATTTCTTCTTCTGGGAGCACAGCCAGCTTTTCGAATTTCCTGATATATTCGTTGAACTGGGAACTGGGGGAATTCTGTTCGAATCTGGCGGCGGAAGTGCTGTTGTTTTTCAGGGTCAGGGTCATTTGTCGCTCCTTTGGCTTTTGCCTTTTGCTTAGGGTCTTCTGTCTGTCAACGCTAATACAATAGCATCGAATTCCAGAAATGCAAGTCGGCGGAGTGAAAATTTTTTATTTTTTCTGGATTTTCTGGATTTTTTCGCGGGAGCCTTGGATTGGAATCCGTTCCGCCTTTCAGGAATCCCTATTATATATAAGGTATACGGATTTCTGGCTGGGCACTTGGCGGAGCCGCAAGGCCGCGACCCGCCGTTGGATTGAATCCAGAGGGCTGGCATGGAAAAGGCCGACAGCTTTTGTCTTCGCTGTCGGCCTCGTGGATTAACGCTTTTTGAACACAGCCTTGACCGCCGTGGCGATTGCCGTGCAGGCCGTGGCAATCAGGGTGTAGAGAATCGGGTCGGCTGGCTGTCCAGTCTTCGGGCTGTCCGCCGTGGGTTTGCTTGCCTCTTGCAATAGACCGTGGTACATGCTGTGCGCTCCTTTGGCTGTGGGTACTTTTCTTGATTGTCTGCGTATACTATACATGCGAATTCGGAAAAGTCAAGCGGAGGCGCGGGAATTTCGGGAATTTTCCAATGAGGCACGTTTGATTCAATCCGAGAGGGCGGGGGAATTTTTTCTCGGTCTCCGACTTGACTTTTGTAAGGGCTGGTGTATATTAATTGCGTTTTACCAATCGTTCAATTCAACCAAAGGAGCGCACTATGGACGCAATTCAGATTCCAATCACCCGCACGGAAGGTATCAACGACTATCTCGGCAAGGTCAACGGCAAGGCTCGGACGAACCTGCTGGATGCCAGCGACGTGTTGCTGGCGGCGAAGGAGGCGGAGAAGAAGATGGAGAAGTTCGGTCTCCCCAAGTCAAAGTGGCGCGGCGCAAGAGTGCGCTTCGGCTTCCATGACGCGCCGAAGGCGTACCTGAAGAAAGGGCCGCTTCACGGCACTGTCGCGACGCTGTTGTACGTGGGCGGTCGCCGCGTGGCGGATGGGGAATGGGTGCTGGTGACTGCCATGCGGTGCAACTGCGTAGGCTCGAACCGCAATGAAATCGTATTCACCGACGCGCAGAAAGAGGCGATTCGCGAGAACTCCGTGAAACTCGCGTCGCGGCTGTACGCCGATTGACCGTGGCGAGGGGAAAGTCCAGAACCGCAGAAAAAAGGTCTCTGGGCTTCCCCCTTTTCCAGAACAGGCCGATGGATTTAATCTTTTGCAGGAGACTTGCCATGTCCAATAAGATAACCGCCAACTACCAGAAAATCAAATTGTTCGAAGCCACGACGCTCGTTGTGCTCTGGTTTATCAAAATCCAGTTCAAGAAGGCTTTCGTGTTCGGGCTGTACCGAGACTGGGACAGCCATCCGCACCGCCTCGTGAAGACGCTCGGAAACAGAATCATCGCGACCGCCGACCTGCCCCGCAACTGGAAGGACATCAACGGCGACGGGCGCAACTGGACGGTTTACAGCGTGACGAACGAAAACGGATTCCTGTTCCCGAAGTTCTACGTCGTCCTGAAGGACACCATCAAGGGCGAGACATTTTCATTAAAGCTTTGACCGCTCGTTCCAGTACATTGGCGGCAGGCGGTAGTTTGCAGTCCTGCGGGAGTTCGCCCTCGCGCCATGCTTCTTGATTTCGCATTTCCACAGGCGCACACAGATTCTGTGCAACAGCCTTTTGAACCACCCGATGCTGTAGTTGTGCATGGTCTGCTCGGTATAGTAGGGGCAGTTGCGGGGAGGCTCACGCGCCTCGAAAAGGCTTATCCCGTTTTCCTCAAGACGTGCGAAATGCGTATCGGAGAATTCAATGCCCTTGTCGCCAGCGAGCACTTTCGCCTTGTTGATTGTCTGGAATTCCTCGTCCTCGTATTCGCAGTGGGTATAGATAGGCCACTGGCGATGCCTCATGCACTTGGAGCATAGCTCCATGTCCTTGTAGAAAATACCGTCGTCTTCCATTAGATTAAATCCCGTTGCATGCTTTTTTCGTCTTCTGGAAATATGAACGATTTTTCCCTCTTGTCAACTTGACTTTTGCGAATTCGGGTGTATAGTATTGTTGTTGACACAGAAAAAGGGCTTTACAAGAAAACATATCCCAGAGGAGCGTATCATGATTCAGAGACAAATGCCGAATCCGCACGACATGTTTGAAGTCGTCACGGACAATGCCGTTTGCGTCGTCCTGAAAGTCAAGAATCCGCAGGACAAGATGCTTCCGCTTCAAGCGGATATCTGCGGCGAATCCACCAGCAAGCGGATGCCGTCGCTTGTTGACGCGGGATGCTTCTGGGGCGACGAATGCATGATTCGCGTCCTGAAGCAGAGAGTCGAGAAAGAGCACAAGTCTCCGCGAGTCGTGACTGTCTATCATACGAACAGCGACACCGAGCAGTGGGAGAGCGACGGGCACTATCCCGTCAACGCCAAGCCAGTCACCACGTCACAGCGCATGCTTGAAAAAATCGTCTTGGACTTTATCAAATCGCAGGGTATCGAACTTGTCGTCAAGGAGGGCTGACACATGGAAAAGACCGCCGCGCATATCTCGATGTTCGTCGTGAAAGAGGAAACAAGCAAGGATGTGCTTCTGGTGCGCAACCCGCAGGACAAAAGCCATGACTTCTGGCAACGTCTGCACGACATGGGCATGACGCTGAACCTGACGAAAATCCGCGTCAACAAGATTCTGACAGGCAGGCAAGATGAAATCTGCCTGTGGCACATGTCGCGGGTGATACGCTATGATAAAAGCGGAATAGAATTTGTTGAAGCTGGCGAGCCGAAGCTGACGGAAACCTGCATGCTTTTCACCGCCGCGTCGTCGAAGTACAACGATGCGTTCTGGCGCACATGGATTTGTCTGGTAATCCAGTTCGCGAAGGAGGCGGGAGTGGAAATCCAGAACACAGTCCGCTAGAAGCAAAGGAAACGACACCGCCCCAGCCGTTGACGGCTGGGGCTTTTTTGGTGCTTTTGGTTGGCCTCGGCCTCTGGATTGAATCCAACGGGCGGGGCGATGCCCGCCGCGAAGCGCAGGCCGCCCGCGCCTGCGGCCTCCAGAAAAATTGTCTGGAATGCGCGAAAAAAACACGCTGGTGATTTGACAATCTGGAATTCAGGCGTATATTATATGCGTTGACACTGGAAGAGTGCCGACGAGTGATTTCTCCTTATTGTTTTGTGGGTGCTGGTGGAAGCGGAAGTCCGACCGCCTTAAAGTGGAAGTTCCCGCCAAGTCAAGCAAGACATGGGGAGGCAGTCTGGCAAAGGAGACCGTGACCGTGAAAGTTATTCAAATCAACAATCCTTTTATCAAGGGTAAAAAACTCACGCTGTGCGCCCGTTATGAGAATGCGCGGAGCGGCTTCCGCCATGTCGTCGAAGCGACGCAGGACAGCGAGCTTAAGGCGTCGTGCCACTATGAAAACCGCTCCTGGGAAGAGTACCACTTCCAAACGGCGTTGCACAAATATATCACGCTTTGGCTTACGCACTACGCACCGTACCAAAGACCTGAAATCAAAGTCGACTCAAAGGATTTCAAGCGGCTTGAAAAGCGCATGAAAAACGCGGTCGACCGCAAGGCGAAAGCTGACAAGTGGCTGTAAGGCCGCGATGACATGGACTTGGGGGCGCAAGCCCCCGACTCCGAGCGGAAAGCCCGAATCTCCAAAACGGACGTTCGGGCAAAAAATTCCGCCCTTGTCATATTTAATCTTATCCGTACCGTAGAAACGAAACCAGAAAAATCATCAAATCAAAGGAGAAAACAACCATGAAAAGACTCATTCTCGGAATTGCCGCCGTGCTTCTCGCCGTCGTAGCCGTCGCGGAAGACACGACCATCTCAGCCACCGCCGTCAAGAAGCTGACGACGCAGGCAATCAAGACAGGCGAATACGCCGAAGTCGTCAGCCTTCTGGAGAAGGCGAAAGCCGCCGATGCCCGCACACAGGCCGTCGTCCTGAACGCGGTAAAGGCCGCTCTCAACACGTCCACGCTGAAGACCAAAGTGCCCGCGCTCGTCGATGCCCTGAACGCATCGGGCGCAGTCCTGATTACCAAGCAGGCGGGCGGGAAGTATGGCGTGCAGTTCCATTCTGACGGCAAGCCGACAAAGGAGGACATCCCCCGCGCCGCAGTTGAAAAGCCGACGCTTTCGACGAATCCAGCGGCTAATGCGCGATAGGCAAAGGAGGGCGAAGACCATGATGAAACACCTGTTTTATATGTTCGTCGTCCTCTCCGTCGTCTTCATGGCGGCGGCTGAGGCTTCCGCCGTGACGGTGGACAGCCCGAAAGAGGAAATCGTGAAGCTCGTCGACCATGCCATCAAGTCTGGCGACCAAGCCGACGTGTACAAGCTGTTGAAGGAAGCCCGCGACACGACGACGGCTAACAAGACCAAGATAGTCGAAGCCATCCGAGATGCATTTAATCATAATATGCGCCTCCGCACGTATTCCGATTATTGCGCCCAGCACCTGAATGCCAGCGGCCTCGTGACGGTCGTCCGACTGCCAGAGGGAGGTTGGGGCGTCGTCTTCGAGAAGCCAGAAATCAAGCCAGAGAGGAAAACGCCTCTCGGCGAGCTTCTGGAGATGGAGCACTGACACCATGAAAATGACATTAGACCAATTGATTGCCGCACTGCAGGAAATGCGGAAGAAAGTCGGCGGCGGCAAGTCGGTCGTCATCAAATACCCTGATGGCGAGTGCAAGGGCGGCGACTGCTACGACTTTGACATTGCCGTGGAATACGACGACTATCGCGGCATGGTGCAGGTGGTCGCCAATCCAGAATACTACTCGTTATCCACATACTGACATTCTGCAGAAAGGATTTAATCTTATGTCAAAGTATGATTTCGACGACCAGTTCGCGAAGTACGAGGAGGCCGTGGAACGCCGCGACCATCCTCCGAAGAAGCAGGACAGGAAACCCCTTGAGCGCAAGCCAGACAACACTGGGCTTTTCAATCCGAACAACCCAGGCTGTCTTGTCTACGTGGTTTTTGAAATCGCCGCCGTCGTGTTCGCGCTGTGGCTGGTGTTCGTCGCAATCCGCTGGAGAGTCAGATACGACCTGATGCGCATCAGGGCTTATGAATCCATAATCGAACTCAACGAGAAAATGAAATAATCAAAGGAAGACGGTGAATGAAGACAGAGGCTGACACGGCATTTGAAAACAGGGTGGAAGCCCTGTTGGAGTCGCGCCATGTGACGAAGCGCGTGGAATGGCTTTACAATCATGGCTTCATCCGCATGAACAATCACAGCTACAGGACTGACTACGACATTCGCTCATGGGTGAAACTGGGGCGTTGGCAGGATTGCCCCGTGAAGGTCGACAAGATTGTGGTGGTGGTGTATACGCATCTGAGGACGCATTGCATTACCAGAATCGAATCCAAAGGTCTCTTGCAGGAGAGGGAATTGCTGAAGTCATACGACGGAGAAGTGTCATCATCGGAATACTATTGCGATTTCAAGACCAGCAAGCCAGAACAGGGAGTGATGAATGCGCTTGGCTTCCTGTACGACGTAATCGAGAAGTACAACAAGGAAGACCATGTCGGCTCTTCCGACGACGTGTGCAGGCAGGTGGCCTTGGACGATGTAATCACCAAGTGCTCGTCTCGGATTTGCTGGGCGAGGCAGTGGCTTTACAAGCATGGCTTCAATTATGTCCATGTCTTCTCTTTCATAGGCTACAAAGTCTGGCTGTCGTACAAGGGCAGAGGCGCGGAAGTCCGATGCTCGTTGTGCAAGGAGGACAGGGAATCCACAAGGGAAGGCATCCAGAACATTGGCATTCCGCTTGACCATCTGTGGCCTCTTGTCCCCGACCAGAGGAAGCTGGACAGGCTGATACGCGGCATGTCGGACGGAGTGAAGATGAGGCGCGACCGCAAGACCGTGGATTTCAATCTGGACAATGGGGAAGTGCCCGCAGTCCAGAGGGCGGCGAAGTTCCTGATGGCATGTATTGACGAATCATTCATTGAAAGACCTGTGAGGAGCAGGAGACCATGAGAAGGAAACACACGACCACGACCGAAATCATAGTGCTCGGCATCACCGCTACTGCGATGTACCTGTTGCTTATCTGCACGCCGAAAAATGCCGAAGACAGGTCGAAGTACATCTGCCACAAGTGCGGGGAAGTGAAATTCTACTGCGAGAGCATGCCTGTCAGGGTGGATGTCGGGAATCTCAGCCATAAGACTGAAACCGCGCTCGTGTGCAAGGAATGCTACAGCAAGTCGCGGAATGGGAACGCGGGGAAATGACAGGGGCGGAGAAAAAACGGATGGACAGCAGACTGGACGACAAATGGGACAAATGGATTAAGTCTGGGGAGAGGCTGACGAAGCACGAGAAGTGGCTCTACGGGCATGGCTTTTATTGCGACAGCAGACTAAATCGCGTTGATTACACCGCTGGCTTCAATATCAGGAATTTTCTTCCGAAGCCAATGCTGGACGAATACGACAGATTCCATTCCAGCAACTTGATTGAACCCGTCATGTGCGTATTTTTCCCGAAGGATGAATCCCATCCTGTAATGACGAGGTTGCACCAATTGAAAGAGCACCTGCGCATCATTCAAAAGAAGTACCTCAATGTGAAGCTGGGGGATGGTCAGGATGAACTGCTCAAATGGGCGTTGGACAACGACTGCGAGAATCTCGCCAAGCGCAATGGTTGCACGAAGATAGACGGAGTCCCTGACTGGGGGTTGATGAATTACGATTTCGGCGCGGGCACTCCAGAGGAGGGCGTGAGGCATGCGCTTGGGTTCATATACGACGTGGTTTCGCTGGCGGGCGACGGCAGAATCGAGTTCGTCGATGACGATGTGGCGAAACAGGTGGCGATAGACGACGCGATTGCCAAGTCAGCTTGCTTCTCCAAGGAAGGCGAGAATGTCGTGTGGCTGGAACTCCACGGGTTCACGCCGTTCTGGCTGTCCAAGTCCGAATCCCTCATGAATCACTACGTCGAGGGATTGCGCAGGACGTTTTCGAACAAAGGCCGCAGACTTGACATCAAATGCGTCAACAACCCTTGGCATGCGTCGTACTATGCGTACCCGCAGGAGAACATATACACTTGCGTCCGAGTGACATGCAAGGAACTCAGGGGGCTGGCTCACGACAAGTTCCAATACGATTTCGATAACGGCATGCACTACGCGGATTTCGCGGTTGACGACGACTTGAAGACCGCGCTCAGGGAGGCATTCGAATTCGCGCTGAGGATTACCGACGAGGCTGGGGGAGACAAATGAGCAGAATGAAGACGCTGGATGAAATCGCGACGGAGATGATTGAGTCTTCGAGGAAGCCGACGAATCACGAGGACTGGCTGTTTCGGCACGGCTACAGACGCAGTGGCAACTACACCGAGCAGAACAAGTTGTACTATGCGGATTTCAGGGTGGATGGCTGGACAAGCTGGAAGAAGCAAGCCGAGAAAATGGGAGGCTGGGTGACACAGATTGTGTATGTCAGGCTGGACAAAGGCTCCTGCATCAGCCGAGTGCGGTGCGACAGGTGCGATTTCGCGAAGCGTGCGGGATGCTCCGACAAGAAGCGGCTGGCTTTGGCGGAACTGAATGGCTCAGGCAAATTCTCATACTATTTTGACGAACCCGTATACTGCGAATTCACAGGCTCCACGCCAGAAGAAGCGGTGCGCAAGGCACTCGGATTCATCTACGACATATTGGAGTACGCCAAAGACAGCCTCAAGAACTACGTCCCCGACGACATGTGCAAGACCGTCTCGATAGACGATTCGATTGCCGACAGTGAATCCAGAGTGCCTTTCCCGTTCCTGTGGCTCACGCGCCACGGGTTCGTGTTCGACCAGAATGCGGGGAGCCTCGGAATCAACACGTTCGAGGCATGGTACGGGCGCAAATTCTTGGTCGGAGGACAGAGGGTGAACATGTACTGCATTCTGCGCGACGGATGGGACGCGGTCTCAATGGTCAGGCTCTACGGGAAGCACCGCTTCTCCGAGAAATGGGACTACGACCACGGTCTCCAACTGTTCTGCTGGGAATGCCCTGTCCGCGACAACAATGTGGAGGCCGCTGTCAGGAAGGCATTGAAGGCGATGGTCTCATACGAGAGGAAGAAGAAGGAATGAAGATAGGCAAGAGGCTCATGGCGCGTGCGACCGCGCTGATTGAATCCAAGCAGGTGGATGACGACGAGGCATGGTTGCACTCCCACGGCTTTGAACCGCTTTCCATAGGCGGCCTGTACAGCGTCAAAATCGTCTTGACCCCTTGGCTTCCGAGCGTAGTGCGCGAGCAGTTGAAAATCTTCCGAGTGATGATGGCGTACATGTCGAAAAACGAGGGTGTCTGGACGCTCACGCTGTCTGAGGCGTCCAGTTTCATACGGCTGTCGAGCGAGCGGGCGAAGGAAATCGCCCGCGCCAACGGATGCAACGACATCGTCCTGTCCGACAAACAGCCGAAGGAGGGCGAGTGGCACGACTACATGTTCGATGGCAAGTCGCCAGAGATGGCTTTCCGAAACGCGCTCGGCTTCCTGTACGACGCGCTGGATGAGGTCGGGGCTGGCGAGAGAATTGAATCCGTGGAGGACGACGTGTGCAGGCAGGTCGCTTTGGACGACATGGTTCTGTCCCTTGAAACCTCCGTCGATGATGACAATTGCTGGCTTTTGCGCCACGGCTTCCGCTGGTTCATGAGCGACAGTCTCGCCAATCTCGATGCCAGCGTGGACTGGGTGGACGCATACGGGGAGTTCATGCGCACCACGCACAGGCTCGCCTTCAAGGTCAACAGGAAGCGGGTCGTCGCCAGCATCATGAAATCGTCGTCCAACTGGGGCAAGGAGAAGACCCTCAGAGTCGTATCCATCCAGCTTTTCGGATTCAGGAAGAAAGACGTGCCGAAGGAATTCTCCAGCAGAATCAAGCGCGAGCGGGACGCGAAGGGAATGAAGCTGTACTTCAAAATAGACGGCGGGATTCAGAAGACGGTGGAGAAGGCGGTGGCTCATGCAATCGCATGCATTGACAGGCTGACCGCACGACGGGATTTAATCCCGACCGATGGAAAGTAGAATAACTGCACTGCGGCAATCAATGCCGAGCGGCCTAGCCGAGCGGCCTCGTAAAGGCAATGGAAATCCGATAAAAATCTGTTGTCGCGGCTTGACTTTTCGAAATTCACGTGTATAGTATCTGCGTTGTCTTTTCACCATAAAAGGAGATTCCCCCGCCATGTACAATTTCGTCTCGTTCCTAGCCATGATATTCAGCTTTGGCGGCAATGCACTTGTCAATCTGAAACTCAAAGTCGGCTTTCTGATATGGATTGTCTCAAACGTGCTTTGGATTGTCGTGAACTTCATGAGCACTTTTCCAAACTGGTTTCAAATCGCCATGTTCGTCGTATATGCGGCTTTCAACGTGTGGGGGTGGCTGGCTTGGAAACACAAGGAAAAAGCCGAGCAGGAGAGAATTGACGAACTTAGACGGAAACTGAGAATGGAGATAGAGCAGGAATTCAAAGAGAAATACAATCTGAAATGATTCAGAAATGATTAGCCCGCGTAATAAAAACGCGGGCTTTTTTCATGCCCGCGACAGGAAAAAATTTTCAAAAATTTTTTTGAAAAAATTTTCAAAAAATTCCCCCCGCAATGCCTCTGGATTGAATCCAGCCGTCACGCCTTGTACAATATGATGCCGAAGACGGAATCAACCAAAGGCCGCCTGAAACCAATCCCTCGGCGGCCTGCACACCAAAGCACCAAGACAAGGAGTACGAATGTCAACCCGATGCCAAGCCAGAATCGTCAAGAACGGATATCCCCTCAACCTCTACTGCCATTGCGACGGATACCTCGAAGGAGTGGGGCGAAGGCTGAAAGCCGCCCTCGAAGCGACAGACTACGAACCATGCGACTTCACCGAATTCATCGTCCACGGTCAGACCGAAGACCACTTCGAGCCGACTTTCTCAAACCACGGCGACATAGAATTCTTCTACCTGCTCGATTTCGACAACGAAAAATTCACCGCCTATGAAATCGAGTACCCAGACAACGGAGTCATCTGGCCCCAAGAAGGGGATGACGACTACGACCAGTACAAGCCGAACTACAACCAGATTCCACGGCACTACGCCGTCGTCGACCTGACTTCCGACACCATCTGACCCTTCGAGATTCAATCTGGCTTCATGGAATCTTAATGAAAATTTAATCAATTCTTAATCCGCCCAGATTAATCGAATCTTAATCCGAATTTAATTGAAATTTAATTTTCCAGAACCTCGGACGATTTCGCTCGCGGGAGGTTTGGTTTTAGCCGTAATCAGGAATATTTTAGCCGTATTGGTGATGGTTTTAGCCGTGATTCGGGGTTCGGAGGGGTGGTTTCGCCTGTTTTGGGAGGCTCGGTTGGGGTGTTTTGTGAATTCTGGGTGGTCTCCCGCTGGTAGGTTGTCGGCGTTTTCGGGGCGTGGTTTCTGGGTGGCTGGCGGATTTCCCAGATTTTTTTGTGGAAATCGCGTCGTGGCGACTTGACAAGCGGGTGGATTGGCGTATATTATATGGCGTGAGGCGGCGCGGGTGCGTCGCGGGTTTCGGATTTAGTGCGTCATGATTTAATCATGGTCAAAGGAGTGTTGCGGTCATGGATTGCGCGTGTGATGTCTGTCGTGTCGTGGCCTCTGGCGCGTCATCTTCCATGTCTGGCGGCGAGGCCGTCTTGCTGGGCGTGATAATCGCCGTCATCATTGTCGTCTTCGTCCTTTTCGTCAGGCAGTTGGTCGAGGATTCCGACGAGATGGGCAGGTGGGAGCGTCTGTTGGAGCTTCGCGAACTGGTCGAGGCGGCTCAGGCGGCTTCTGGGGTGTCTTCTTCGGGCGGCGGCCCTGGCGGAGGCCGTGCGGTCGCCATGAGTTCGGAGGGGCTTTGTGAAGGGGATGACGAATCGTGCCTGTATTTCGCGGGCGCGGAAGGGGGTGCT
>JAEEGL013229543.1_pt1 | contig 18279 bp, 18 predicted proteins | sample 9134231 | NCBI WGS metagenome assembly JAEEGL01 (sample SAMN16246548, study PRJNA631951) | gut metagenome | biome: gut microbiome; feature: rumen; material: fiber-attached | host: Bos | place: Iran: Karaj | collected 2018-10 | reverse complement strand
CTTGCAGTGGAGCTTGTGTCGGAGCGCAGGTTTCTTGAATGCTTGTGGGGCAAGATTCTCGGCTTTCGACAGCGTTGTGACTGCGGGGCGTGTTTCTTGGCTCCACTGCAAGGCTCACGCCCGGGAGGGGGAGCTGGCAGCCGCCGTTTTATTGGCGTTGTAAACCAAACTACAACGGCTGACTGAGGGGTTTGCGGACTTCGGGCAGAAGTCCGCTGCCCTCGCCGTCAACACCCCGTCAAATTATCATTTATCTATCTCAACCAAAAGGGGTGATAAAAATGAACAAACTGCAGCCCTTGCGTATCCCGACGGGGTGGAGTGTAAAATACAATAGTTTTACGGAATACGATCCCGACGATGCGGCGGAGCACTTTGACGAGCTGTGTGAAGATCTGCTCCAATTGGAAAACGGAAATCTGCTTATAGACCTTGGGTGGTATCCCGAGGGCGATATTACGGGGCAATACAGACTTTATCTTACGGACAGCACGAAAGCTCTTCCTTTTGAAATGCCGCTTGAGATTTTTAATTCAAGGTCAAAACAAGAAATAATTGAAAAAATAGAGCTTTGGACAAATTATGAGCAGTATTCCAAATAACTTAGCCGATTATACCGATTATAAAAAATCAAATTATTCTTGCAATATACGGCGGAATATATTATAATTATAATCAGAAAAATCAAATCGAAATAAAACCGAAAGAGGTGATCTTATGAAAAAACATTTTGCGTTTATTTTGGCGGCTGCGGCATTGTTTTTATCGTCATTGGCGGTATATGCGGCAGACACGGTAACTGTGGAGATCGATGGCAGACAATTGCAGACCGATACACCCGCACAGATAATAGACGGCAGGACAATGGTGCCTATGCGTGCGATATTTGAGGCTTTGGGCGCGGGTATCAGCTGGGATGCGGAGACAAAAACGGTCACGGCCGTAAATGATGCACACAACATCAGTCTTGAAGTGGGTGCGTACTATCTTGTAAAAGACGGTCAAAAGATAGAATTAAGTGTGCCTGCGCAGATAATAGACGGCAGAACGCTTGTGCCCGCAAGAGCGGTGGCGGAAAGTTTTGACTGCTCCGTTTTGTGGGAGTCCGAGGCTAAAAATGTTAAGATAGTTACCGAAACCGATGACAGGGATTATGATATTGAAGTCCCCGCATGGGCAAAGGAACTTGCCGCAGGTGTGACAAGACCCGCTCCTGCCTCGTCCAAAACCGTGGCCGACAAAGATCTTTATGTTGTCAATGCCTTCACTAAAGAAGAATTTGTTGGTATGTGGATGCCGATAGCGATATATTCGGATACGGTCGATCCCTATAAGTTTACCAACAAAGCAGAGCTCAAAACGGAACTTGAAGAGCTGTGGCTGGGTGCTTTCCTTGGCGGGAACGAATATATAGATTACAGCAAGAAATATGATGAACAGGAAATAACAAAACTTGTTGAAGAACACACCGATACATTTTTGGATGCAGGTCTTAAATTTGACGATAATATTGACTTCAATTTCATAAGAAAGAGTGAGGATGAGTATTCGCTCGTGCTTGCCGTTGCCGATAATAACGACGGTCTTGCGCCTGTGTTTGCGGCGGCGCTAAAGGACAGAGAGAAAGGTATAAGATATTATTATCTTGATTGGGTAGATGATGGTGTATATTTTATTTTCGGAGTAACAGAGGAAGGCGAGCATCTTATCTATGAAATGGGAATTGCATCGGATGACGGCGATTTTGAGGACAGCCTTACAAATCCCGAAACTTTTCTTGCCTTAGTTGATAAAATAGAAAAAGAGAACATCCCGTATACGAACATTACAGAACAATTTGATAGTCTGTTCGGCGAATTGGAAGATAAACTCGGGGAAAATGCCGATCTTTCAAACATAAAAGAGGGCTATATGCTCACATAAAAAATAAAGGGGGATATCAAATGTTAACCAAAATTATTATCGCTGCCGTGGTAATAGTGGTATTTGTCGTACTGCTGATACTCGGCTATGTACAGTCACCGCCCGACAAGGCGCTTATAATCTCGGGTATACGCAAAAATCCGCGTGTACTTATCGGCCGTGCGGGCTGGAAAGTGCCGTTTTTCGAGCGCAAGGACCTGCTTAATTTAAAGCTTGTTTCCATTCAGGTGCAGACTTCCACGGAAGTACCGACAGCCGATTACATCAATATTTCCGTTGATGCGGTCGCAAACGTAAAAATAAGCACCGAGCCCGAAATGATAAGTCTTGCTTCGCAGAACTTCCTTAATGCACAGACGGACTACATTTCATCCGTAGCCAAAGAGGTGCTGGAGGGCTCTCTGCGTGAGATCGTAGGCGGTATGCCGCTTGTTGACATGGTGCAAAACCGTGAAGCATTCAACCAGAAAGTTGCGGAGTCGGCGCGTCCCGACCTCAGAAAAATGGGTCTTGAAGTTGTAAACTTCAATGTGCAGAATTTTGTTGACCGCAACGGCGTTATCGAAAACTTAGGTATCGACAATGTTGTTAAGATCAAGAAAACGGCGGAGATCGCGCGTGCCGAGAGTGAGAGGGATATAGCTATCGCAAAGGCTAATGCACAGAGGGAAGCCGAGCAGACACGCATCGACACTCAGACCGATATTGCAAAGCGTCAGAACGACCTTTCTATCAAGCAGGCAGAACTTAAAAAGGATGCCGATATAAAGAAAGCCGAAGCGGATGCTGCTTATACTATCCAGCAGGAAGAACAGCGTAAGACGATAGAGATTACCCGTTCAAATGCCGATATTGCAAGGCGTGAAATGGAAGTTTCCCTTATGACCAAGGAAGCCGAGGTCAAGGAACAGTCTCTTAACGCAGAGATAAGGAAAAAGGCGGATGCCGAGCTTTACAAGCGTCAGCAGGATGCCGAAGCGAAGAAATACGAAATGGAAAAAGAGGCCGATGCACTGAAAGCAAAGGCTGCTGCGGAGGCTGCCGCTATGCGTGCCAAAGCCGAGGCGGAGGCAGAGGCTATCCGCATAAAAGGTGAGGCGGAAGCGGAAGTCATCAAGCAGAAAGCCGTTGCCGAGGCCGAAGGTATCGACAAAAAGGCCGAAGCCATGAAGAAAATGGGCGAGGCAGCTATCCTTGAAATGTATTTCAATATCCTGCCCGAGGTGGTTAAAAACGCTGCCGAGCCGCTGAGCAAGGTAGAAAAGATAACCATGTACGGCGAAAGCGGTTCTTCAAAACTTACGGGCGATATAATAAACACCGTAACAAAGGTGACAGACGGCGTAAGAGAGTCCACGGGAATCGACCTGCCAAGCGTTATAGCGGGCTTTTTGGGTGCAAATGTTGCCGAAAAGCTTGCGGGCAATAATGACGATACCCAAAACGAAGCCGCAGCGACGGAAGAAGAACCTGTGGAATAAAAATTGTAATAAAACGGAAATATTATTTTTATAGACTGATTTGACAATTTATGTTAATATAATTTTGGGAACATCACATAAGCCGAAACGCACTTGTGCGTACAGGCGAAAAGATTGAGAAAGCGGTAAATACTGATGTGTGAGAAATTGCACTGATGTGCCGGGACGGTGTAACCCTGACCGAAAGAGAGGTGAATTACATACCAATCCAACGGAAAGGGGGAATGTTTGTTATGCTGACAATGGAAGGACTGATAGGTCTTGTGTGTCTTTGCTTGGCATGCTTTGACTTGGGTTATAAACTTGGTAAGCGTGATAATGAACATAAAAATAACCGCCCTTCGCCTAAAAAGTAACGGTTATTTTTAACTGCAAATTTTAGGTTACACCGTCCTATCATGAGGTGGTGTTCCTTTTTTGTAATATAATTATACCATTGCTTGAACAACAAGTCAACAAAATTTTTCGGTGCTTTTCTCGCCTTTTCTGTTTTGTTTCCTTTACATAAAAAGGAAAACTCATTCAAGTTCCTGTTGAAAGCGGCTTACGTCATCTTATTTTTTTAGATAAGGTATTGTATCATTCAAGATGTTTAAGACGATAGCAAGTTGATTATCAGAACAATCTTTTAAAATTGCGTTTATTTCATCAATATATACGTTTTTATTCGGACTGTTTTCAGGCAAATCATTATAAGGAATAATATCGTTTGCAGTTATTCCAAAGTATTCTATCAAATCCACTAATTTATCTAAACTGAATCGTCTTTCGCCACGTTCACATTGACCAAGATAATTTGTATCGGTTTCCATTAAATGGCTCTACATCGTATTACACTAAAGGAAATATTGTAGTTGAATCAACAAGTGAGGGCAATCTTTTAAAGATATCTTATAATATAAGATAACATAGAAGAGGGGATGAAGCAACAAGTGCGGCATCCCCTTTTTTGTTTAAATATCATCTATATCGTTGTCAATATCAAACTCATTTCTCTCGCTTGTTATTTCAAACCCTGCAAGTTTAGCAAGTTCTCTTATTGTATTGCGTGAAACTTTTTTTCCCTGAAATTCTATAAGATCCTCCATATCGCCTGTAAAAATATCCGCAGGCTGATATTTACGAAGTACTATTTTATCTCCGCTTGTAAAAAATTCAACGCTGTCACCGACATTCCAGTCAAGGTTTTTTCTTAACTCCTTGGGTATTACTATACGTCCCAGATTGTCTATAGGGCGTGTTACGCCGATAGGTTTCATTGAATTCACCTCCATTTGATGTATGGATATATCCACCCTTTTGATATACCCATAGAGGAATATGCCCTTATTCCCAAAAATGCTGTTAATACACTCTTATATATTATTTTATCAAAATAATTTGTCGTTGTAAAGTGAAAAATGAATTTTTTTTCATAAAAATATAAATATATCTTATATTTGATAAACAATTAACGAAAAATTTTAAAAATTAAAAAAAGTACTTGACATTTTGTGTATTTAGTGTATTATTATAAATAGTACAGTTAATACACTTAACGGAAAGGAGTTTTATATGTTCAATATAGATATAAGAAGTACCGTGCCTATATACGAACAGCTTGTGCAGCAGGTAAAGCGAAGTGTGGTGCAGGGGCTTTTAAAGCCGGGCGATGCTTTGCCGTCCGTGCGCAGGCTTGCGGCAGACACGGGCATAAACCCAAACACGGTCGCAAAGGCTTACCGCGAACTGGAGCATCAGAAAGTTATAATCACCATACGCGGCAAGGGTACGGTCATAAACGACATACCGACACAGATAGATACCGATGCGGCGGATAAAATGCGCCCGTACATAACCGAGCTTATCTATGCGGGCAAAACAAAGGAAGAGATCCTTACAATAGTATCGGATATTTACGACAAGTTAAAGGGGGAAAACAAGGATGCTTGAAATAAAAGGACTTACAAAAAACTTCGGCGCTTTTTGTGCCGTAAACGATTTTTCTCTTACGGCTGATAAGGGCTGTATACATGGCATTATCGGCGAAAACGGCGCGGGCAAGACTACCGTTATAAAATGTATTACGGGTATTTATCGGCCCGATAACGGCAGTGTTCGGCTTGACGGTGCGGATATCTACGAAAATCCGTCGGCCAAAATAAAAATAGGCTATGTTGCCGACAGCAACACTATGTTTGAGGACTATACCGCAAAGCAGATGTGCGATTTTTTTGCCGAGGTCTATCCCGATTTTGACAAAGAGAAATTCGGCCGCCTTAACGAAACATTCAAACTGGATATGAAACGCAGGGTGGGCAGGCTTTCAAAGGGTCAGCAGATGCGCCTTTCGTTTATGCTTGCCATAGCGCAGAACCCCGAACTTCTTGTACTTGACGAGCCGACAAGCGGCCTTGATGCCCTTGCCAAAAAGCAGCTTACGGATATACTTATTGACGAGGTGGATAAAAACGAGCTTACGGTCATAATTTCATCCCACCATTTAAGCGAGCTTGAAAAACTCTGCGATGAGATAACCATTATGCAAAACGGCGGGATAGAGTATCAGAGCGATATCGACGACCTGAAAGCAAAGGTAAAAAAATTGCAGGTGATATTTGACAAAGCGCCCGATTTGGAAGTGCTGAAAGAAAGCTTCGGCGTGGAGAGGCTTGGCAGCGTTTACTACCTTACAACTACCGATTTTGACGATAACACCATACCCGCCCTTAAACTTATGGGGGCTTCCGTTGTGGAAGAAATTGGCATAAGCCTTGAAGAGGTATTTGTTATCACGGCAGAAAGCAGGTGAGACCATGACACCTATCTTTAAAAGATTATTCAAAACTGAGATGATGACGCTGTTGTGTATGCTGGTAATATTGGTTTTTTATCTGCTTGCGGACACGAGCAGGATATCTTCGCAGCTGACAAATATTTACAATGCCATTGCTTCAAGCGGTATTTCGGCGGAAGATTTTGCCGCAAGAAAGACAGAAAGCGAGCGGTCTTGGTTTATGACCGAGGAAATGAACAGCCAATTCGGTTACGCAATAACACAAAATACTTATGATGTGCTTGTACCCGATGCGGTCGAGCCGCTTGTGCGTGAAAAAGATAAATTTGTAAGTTTTGGCTTCGGTATGGGTGCTGCGCTTGCGTGCGCGGCGGCTGTCTATGTGTTTGCGAGCGAAAGAGGCAGAAAAAAGCCTTCATTTGTAAACGCTCTGCCTTATAAGCGCACAAGGCTGTTTTGGGAAAGGGCGCTTTGCGGTGTGATAGTTATAGTTTTGTTTTTTGCGGCAAATTATATCATTCTTTCGCTGTGGCTCAGACATTTTATCCCACAGGCGCGCTTTATAGTGCAAAAACTGTACATGGATGAGGGTTATATGCAAAGCCTCGAGCATCTGACAAGACTTGGCGAGATATACCGAATGGGAGCGGCACAGGCTCTTCTGATATACGGCGTTATGCTGTTTGCGCAGTCCCTTTTCGGCAGAATGACCTATGCGGGCATCCTTGCGGGCGGCGCTGCTGCGGGCGGTATATGGATGATAGACGGGATATTTGACTTTTTTAATTACTACAATATGGGTATCGGACATAGATTAAGCGGGTGTTTTATTGCTCTCAGATCTGAGCTCTACAACCACCGATCGGTGCTGCTGATATTTATACTTGCTCTTGCGCTTGTTTTTACCCTGCTTGCCTTTTTATGCGATAAAAAAGCAAGGGTGGAGCGCGCGGGCGAACTGTTTATGTTCAGACCCGTAAAATACCTTGTTTGCCTGCTGTTTGCGGCAGAGGGCGCTTTTGCGTTCTTCCACTTTATAAACAGACTTTGCGAGATAGCGCCAAACACCTTGTTTGCGGGTATTATGCTGCTTTTGGCGGGTGCGGTCCTTACCCTGCTTTTTTTCAACAAACTGATATTAAAGGAGGCGGAGTAAATGAAACTTTTGCCTGTAATTAAAGCCGAATTTAAACGCAGTTCATGGGTGCTGTGGGCTGTGCTTTTGTTTATGCTCCCGCTTTGCGGCGGCAGGGCAGTCGGCACGATAAAAGATGATGTTTACGGTATGTCAAGGTGGCTTGATTCAAGTGCATATTTTACCGATTCAATGCAGGAAAATATATGCCTGTGCGGTATCTGGGCGGCAGTTCTGCTTGTTATAGTGCAGTACATCAAGGACTATCCGAATTTTACGCGCGCCCTGCCTTATACGGGCAGACAGCTGATTTTGAGCAAGTCCGTTACGGCGGTGGTCATTGCGGCGGCAAACTCTGTTATCTATGCGGTAATGATGTTTATGCTGACATCAAAATACGATTGGTATATAAAAACCGTATATTGGTCATCTGATGATACCATAAGTGCGGGATATATAGTTTTGTGCGCTTTTACGGCTTTTCTTGTTATGCTTGCGGCTTACTGGTATATTTCGCTTTGCTGCTGCGTCAGCAAAAATGTATATATCGGCGTGGGGCTTGCTTTCCTTGGCATGATGACACTTACGGCGTTTACAAATCTGCTGGACGAAATAAATTTTTATGATATTCTGACAAAATTCAGGGACTTCCTATCCCGTATCGCGCCCGAGAGTTATGCGGTAAGTTTATTTATGATTTTTCTTGCCGTTACAGTACTTGTGCCGTCGTTTTTCGGGGCGCTTAAACTTTACGGCGGCGGGGAAAGCTCGCATCCGATGTTCAGATATGGCGCGGTAAATAAAATTGCTATACTGCTTCTTGCGGTTCTGTTTGCATCCTTTGCGCCCGATGTGACGGGTATGTATGACAATATCCCGCTTGCACTTATGATAGGCGGGGCGGTAGGACTTGCATTGGGTATCGGGTTCAATAAACTGGTCATAAGGAGGTGCAGGGCATGAAAAAAACGGTTTTATTGATAGGACTGATTTGTCTTGTCGGCTGCGGTGCAAAGCCAAACAGCGGAGATTTAAGCTATAAGCTCGAGGATATGACCCCGCAGAGGGAACTTAATGCGGGATATGAGGATATGGTCGCCAAATTTGATATAGAGTCGGGCAAAAATGCCTATGACCTGCATTTTGAGGATGAGAAGCGCATAGACACCGTGCTTGCCCTTGATGCGGATAAAAAACTTGCCGATATGCGGGATATAACGGACGAGATATATTCCACACATGAAAACGGGCTGAAAATTTTTGCCGATAAAGAACATCCCGAAATGATGGTAGGTTTCAATGTGCATAATTCGGTCGAGGGAAACAGTGGTTATAAGGTTATTTACGACGTGTACGAAACGGCGGCGGAATACCGTCCTTTTATAGAGGATATAAAGGCAAAAACAGGCCTTATGTACAGCGGTATGAAACTTGGGAAAGATTTTGAAAACGAGTATGACGATGTGCCGTCCGACTATAAAAATTTTGATTATACAGGCAGAAATATGCTTACATTCTCAAATGCCGCATTTACGGTATATAACAGCGGTTACTACAGGCAGGCCGATGCCTATAAAGACCTGCCGCTGCGTGTGGTATTTTACATGGACAGGGATAAAATAAAGTATGTGAATATATTTTTCTTCACAAATGACAAAACAAAGACCCTTACGGAGAAAAATATCAATGAACTGGCCTTTGACAGCACCGCCGAGGAACTCATGAGTGAGCTTTACCCCAAAAATATAAGCCAAAAAGGCATAAAAAACGGTGTAAAATATAATATGTGCCGTAATATAAATGAGGACGGCGATATGGCAGTTAATGTGCTGTCACTTGAGTATTGACTCCCCTTTGTTTTTCTATATTAAGCGAATTAAATAATCGGACTTAAACTTGTTTGAGTCTGATTATTTATGAGCTTCGTAATATCGTGAACGACAAATTATTTTTGCCGTTCACGATATATCAAAAACCCCGGCAGAATTACTTGTCGGGGCAGGACTGTCAAAAAAGTTATTTATAGTATCGCAAAATGAAATTGTAAAAACTACAATATTCATTTTTGCAGTAACTTAAAGCGTCGCAGACTTAGTTGCGCGAGCTTCAGCTCACGCAACTGTATCCGCAGGGTGAGCTTTGCTTACCCGAGGAGAAAAACTTGATTTTTCTCCCTTACAGGCATCAAGTGACAGCTTGCTGGCGCGCAGTATGACTGCAAAAAAATTGACGGAAGACCAATAGTCTTCCGTCAAGGCTGTCGATTTTATCGACAGCCAAACCCCGGCAGAATTGCCTGTCGGGGCTTTTGTTTTATACAGCTGCTGCTGTAGTTGTTTCTGTGGTGGTTTCCGCAGATTTCTTTGCGCCTTTGCGTTTGCCGCCTTTGCGCTTGCCTGTTGTGTCGGTGGTTTCGCCGTCAGCCTTTTTAGCGGGTTTTTCGGGCTTGGTGCCGTCCTCGCTCTTGGCGGGCTTTTCGGGTCTTGTACCGTCAGCGGGCTTTTCGCGTTTTGTACGCTTCTGTGTCTTTTCCCCCTCGGCGTCTGTCTTGGCGGGTTTAGCCTTTTTAACGGGCTTTTCCGTTTCAACCGCTGCCGTTTCCTCTGTTGCTGCTGCGGTATCGGCATAAACCATACCCGATGCAGCCATTGTCATCATTGCAGACAACATAAGCGTGTAAGCAAATTTTTTCATGCTTAACATCTCCTTTCTTTTTTTGTACCCTTATAATAATAGTTGCAAATTAAAAAATCATTAGAGAAATATAAACTTTTGATTATAAAGAAAAACGCCGTTCCAAAATTTTTATTTTTTTGTTGAGTTTAAAAATAATATATGGTATAATCAAGTTAACAAAACCCAAGAATAAAAAAGAAAGGATGATGACCATGAAAAAAATTTTATTTGCAGCTTCCGAATGTGTACCCTTTATCAAGACAGGCGGGCTTGCCGATGTTGTCGGTGCGCTTCCCAAGGCGTTTGACAAAAATGAATACGACATCAGGGTCATTATCCCCAACTATGCCTGTATCCCGCAGGAATATCAGTCTCAGTTCGAGTATGTGGGACACTTTTACATGAGTGCGGGCTATATGCTCCAGTGGGTGTATGTAGGCGTTATGAAATACGAATACGAGGGCATAAAGTACTACTTTATCGACAATAAGACCCATTTCGGCGGCAGTCAGCCCTACGGCAATATCTGCTGGGATATAGAGAATTTCTGTTATTTCTGCAAGGCCGTGCTTTCCGTACTGCCCATGATAGATTTCAAACCCGATATCATCCATTGTCACGATTGGCAGACGGGTATTATCCCCGTTTATATCAAGACGGAGTTTGCGGGCAGCGAATTCTACCGCGATATAAAAACAGTTATGACTATCCACAACCTGCGTTTCCAGGGCGTTTGGGATATAGAATATATCCGCGGCCTTACGGGTCTTCCCGACTATCTGTTCACGCCCGACAAGCTGGAATTCAACAAGGGCGCAAATATGCTTAAAGGCGGCCTTGTATATGCGGATTATATCACGACCGTAAGCAAGACTTACGCAAGCGAGATACAATGGGCATATTACGGCGAGGGTCTGGACGGCCTGCTCCGTGCCCGCAATCATCAGCTTTACGGTATTCTTAACGGCATTGACTACAAGATTTACGACCCGTCAACGGATAAAAAGATATACCAAAACTATGACGTAAAATCAGTTTTTGAGGGCAAGGCAGCAAATAAACGCGCTTTGCAGGAACAGCTCGGTCTGCCCGTTGACGACAAAAAATATATGATAGGCATAATCTCGCGCCTTACCGACCAGAAAGGCTTTGACCTTATCAACTGCGTTATAAACGAGATACTTTCCGACGACGATCTTCAGCTTGTTGTTATAGGCACGGGCGAGGAACGCTATGAAAATATGTTCAAGCACTATGCGTGGGTATACCAGGACAGAGTTTCCGCAAATATCCTCTACAGCGACGATCTTGCTCATAAACTCTATGCGGCTGCGGACAGTCTGCTTATCCCGTCCGCTTTCGAGCCCTGCGGCCTGACACAGCTTATCTCTTTCCGCTACGGCACTTTGCCGATAGTAAGAGAAACGGGCGGTCTGAAAGACACAGTTATCCCGCTTAACGAATATGACAACACGGGCGACGGCTTCTCGTTTACAAACTACAATGCACACGATATGCTGCACGTAATAGAATATTCAAAAGAAATCTATTACGAAAAGCCCGAATTATGGCAGGATATGATAAAACGCGGTATGCGCAAGGACTATTCATGGAACAGCTCCAAGGAAAAATATATGAAGCTGTATGAGATGATGCTTACGCCTCCGCCCGCTCCGAAGCCCGAACCCGCTCCGAAGCCCGCACCCGAGCCCGAGCCTGAACCCGCTGCGGAAGAAAAGCCCAAGGGAACGGATGCCGTAGAAGGTATGCAGTTATGACAAACAAATTTATAGGTCATTTTCTGACCATAACCCGCCACAGGCACAAGGTGATAGCGCATTGTGCCCGTGCGGGCATACTTTGGCAGGGGCTTTTTCATGACCTGTCAAAATATTCGCCCGAGGAATTTATCCCCGGGGTAAAATTTTATCAGGGCACGCGCAGCCCAAACGAGGGCGAGCGTGAGGACTACGGTTATTCCCGCGCGTGGATGCACCACAAGGGCAGAAACAAGCACCATTTTGAATACTGGACGGACTACGACCAGCAGACAAAAATGATGTCGCCCGTTAAAATGCCGCTTAAATATGTCAAGGAAATGTTCTGTGACCGTGTTGCCGCAAGCAAGATATACGGCAAAGAGAACTACAGAGACAGTTATGCCCTTGACTACTATTTAAAGGCAAAGAAAAAACGTGTTATCCACCCCGAGACCGCGGCGCTGATAGAAAAACTTTTGCGTATGCTTGCGGACGAGGGCGAGGAAAAAACTTTCCGCTATATACGGAAATTGAAGAAATATTGAAGTTTTTTGGGGATATTCAAAGGGGATTTTTGTATGACAAAAAGAAGTACGGGTGTGCTGACGGGTATATTTTTTATACTTGCGGGCATACTGTTTTTGCTTAGAAATATACTGCCGATAAGTTTCGGCACGATAATAATAACAATAGCGGGCATTGAGCTTCTGATAGCCCATTTTTACGGCAAAAGCCTGCTTGCGCTTATACTGGGCAGCTATTTTACATATTGGGGCGTTTTGCATATAGTGCAGCTTGACGGGCTTATGTACACGGCGCTTGCATCAAGCGCGATATTCTTTGTGCCCGCGATAGTTTTTCTTATACTCTATCTGACACAGAAAAAACGCGGTCAGCTTACATGGCTGTGCCTTTTTACACTGCTTGGCATAGATACGCTGCTGAACGCTCTGACGGGTATAGATACTATCGGCACGCTGCTTATCTGCGTGGGTATCGCTCTTGCGCTCGATTATCTTTTTGGCGGCACTTATGCGTATACATCACGCCTGCAGCTTGGTATTTTTCTTATAATAATAGGTATACTTAAAATGGCCGACTGGCGTACCTATCTTTCCTATGTGCTGCCTGCGGCGCTCATCTGGATAGGTATAGTCCTGCTTGTAAAAGCGGCGGTAAAAGGGAGACAGTAAAATGGCTGAAATAGGCAAGGTAATAGAACTTGAGGGAAATAAGGCGGTAGTGGTGCTGGAGAGAAAAGAGGCCTGTGCCAAATGCCGCGCCTGTTCCGCGGGCATGAAAGCCGAAGAAATGCTTATCCGTGCGGAAAATATATGCAGCGCAAAAGTCGGCGACAATGTCGAAGTTTCGCTTGAAGAAAGCGATTTTATCAAGGCTGTGCTTATTATGTACGGTTTTCCGTTTGTGATGTTTATGGTCGGCGTGCTTGCGGGTTATTACACAAGCCTGTATGCAGGCATCCCCAATGCCGAACTTGTCGGCTTTGTTATAGGCCTGCTGCTTGTCGCGGTAAGCTACGCTATAATAAAAAGTCAGGAAAAACGCTGGCGCAAAGGTAACTTTGTACCAAAAGCAACAGCGATCAGAAACGACCTGTAATTCAAAAGGAGTTAATGCACGATAGGTACATTAACTCCTTATTTTTTGTCAAATTTAATTTTTTTCGTGTTTTTTCACATAAAGGACAATACCGCCCGCAATTGTCAAAAACACTGCCGAAAGTGCCGCACCCGCGTATAATCCGGGTGGGAGGTACTTTATTGTTATTTCATGATTTCCCGCCGGTACTCTATATCCCAAAAACGCATTGGCTATACAGACCTTTTCGGTCTCTTTGCCGTCTATATAAATATGGAAGCCGTCGTCGTAAGAAAGCGAGGCGAACACAAGCCTGTCCTTGTCAAAATCGCTTTTTGCGGTTATAACGCCTTTTGTTTCTTTTATATCGCGGAGTGCATTTTTATTTGCAAGTGAGTAAAATTTGTCGAAAGTTTCCTGTTCAAGGCGCAGTATAAGCGGACGTACAAGCTGCATATCCCGCTGCATCTGTATCGTTATATCCACTTTTTCGCCCTTTTTATAAGGGCCGATATCGTTTGCAAGCATATCGGTATGGTCGGTGTACTGGCAGAGCAAAGGTATGCCGTTTACCGAGTAAATAAGCTTTTGTTCCGCACCGTCGCTTGAGTTATACACATACCTTGCATCTATAAAATATTCTCCGTCCCGTTCGGGCGTAAAACTGTAGCCGATAAAGCCAAGCTGTGACATATCGTAAAGCGCCTCGGTCTGCCCCGCGGCAAGGTTGGTCAGCTTTATGTCAAAATAATCCCAGTCATTTCCGCCGAAAGAGGTTTTTACCGCGTTCATGGGCGGCTGTTCCTCGGGAGTGATATCCTCGTACAGCTTGTAGTCCGTGCCGAAAAGTGCGTTAAGAAATTTTTCCTGGTTTCTGTAGCTGCCCGATATCACTTCTTCTTTTTTGTAAAAGTCTTTGTCTGCGTTTACCGCACTTTCTTCTGCCGCAAACATCAGCGGGAAAGAACGTATGTTTTCGTACAGATTACCGCCGCTGTTTTGTGCAATAAGCTTGTAATTGTCTGATAAAAGCCTCATTGCACTTGTTTTGCCGCCGTCGCATTGTACGGTCTTGTTACCGAATTGAAGTGCGTTTTCGGGGTCGGTCGCCATTATGTATTTAACACCGAAAAGTCCCTCAGCTATGGTATTGTTGAAATAATTCGCTGATATACGATAGTCGTAGGGACACCACATACCAAGCGCCGACAGTTTTTCCATACTGCGCTGATTTGTCTGCGAAGTAAAAGTTTCAAGCGAATTGTAGCCTATGCCGAGGGCGGAATTTGCATTGGTGTTTGATACGTTTGTCATGCGGTAAAAACCGTCGTCGTTTATTTCGGACATAAGCGCCTGCGCATCGTCAATAAGCTTGATGCGCTCGCTGCGCGCACCCCATGCGTCGTATTTTTTTATTATACCGATTCCCGTGCCGCACATAAGAGCGGCTTCAAACAGTATCAGACATGCCGCGGCCGTTTTTTTGCCGCCCGATATTATGGGCATATAGATAATAATAAAAATACAGAATACAGCCGCAAAACATTCCTGCCATAAATTTGTATTTATACCGCCGTATACAGCCAAAGCGGCAGAGATAACGGCGGGAAGAAGTGTGCTTAAACGGCTTGTGGTCTTATAATGCCCGATAAACCTTGCCGAAAACATAATAAGCGCAAAGCCCGCCGTATACGAAAATCTGCCGAAAAATCCCACGGGCTCTCTGAATAAGTGCCATACAAGAAACAGAGGTCTTAATGTAAAGCTGAGTACAAAAACAAGAATTATTATTCCCGCTGCTATTCGTTCCTGTTTGGGCACGGATTTTTCGATCAAAAGCAAAAGTGTGAGATATACTGCCGCCGTGCCGAAAAAGCCAAACAGGGTCGCGGCTGTTGCGCCGTTATTTTGTATTATCGTAAAAAATTTTGCAACGTCTTTCAGCTTCCAGCCCCAAAGGCTTGTGACCATGTTGTTGTCAAATTTGTCCACATATCCCGAAGTTATGGTCTTTACATAGGGCAGAAAGGTCACGGATGATGCGCCGAGAGCAAACACCGCTATAAGCGCGCATATCCCAAGGCTTTTTGCTATATCGGCAGGCTTTGCATTCTTTTTTTGAACCGAATAATAAAAAACAAAATACATCACCGCAAAAATACAGCTCATATACCCCGTATAAAAACTTGTTATTATTTGATAGGTCAGTGCAAAAAAAGTCATGGCAAAGCGCCTGTTTTCTATCACCTGTTCTATGCCGATAAGCAGAACGGGCAGCAGGGCGACCGTTTCCAGCCACATTACGTTTATAACGCATTTCATACAGAACCCGCCAAAAGCATAAAGCACCGAAAACGCAACGCACATTTTTCCTTCAAGGCGTGCATAATTGCTTTTTTTCAGATAATAGCACATACCAAGAGCAATAAGGCCGAATTTAAGTATGGTTATAAGCGTATAAACATCCGAAAAATATCTTTTGTCAAAAAACAGAAAAAGAATATTGAACGGGTCGAGAAATACCGCTCCCGTGGAAGCGTAGAGATTTATCCCGAGCCCCTGATAGGCGACAAACGGGCTTGAACCGCGTTTTATAAGCTCCAAGTAACCCGACATTACCTCCAGATATTGAAGCTTCATATCCGAGCAGGCGGCGGAGTATTCGCCGAAAGGCCATACACCCATAAGTGCAAAGGAGAATGCGGCGATCAGCGCTGCAATAAAAAAAGATAGAAAACACTCGTTTTTAAGTATTTTGTTTTTTTCTTCCATAAATATTACCTCAAATAAAAAAGCTGTGCCGCCAAATATTCATTCGGCGCCACAGCCATTTGGCAATTAGTGGCTCTTATTAAGAACTATGCCGTATTTTGCATCAAGTGTAACAACAATGGCGTTGGGAACAACTTCCTTGACATTTTTCTTGGATGTAAGCACGGGGATGTTCATTTCCTTGCCTACATTTATAGCTGTCGAGAAGTCGTCATGCTTGCCGTTGCCGACGATTATAGCGCTTGCTTTCTTCATATATTCGGCAAGTGAAGCATCTGTGCTGTCGGTAACAAAAATGTCACCCTTTTCAAAATGTATCTCTGCCTCTTCGGGGGAGGAGATAACTTTTGTTGCGGCTGTGACCGTAGTGTTGTTGCCTGCCTTTATCTTGCCCTCAAGGATAACGTCGCCGACGATACCTACTTTAAGTGTGTTTGTGGTACCTGTTGTGCCGAGAGGTGTACCGCCTACAAATACCATTGTGTCGCCGATATTGCAAAGGCCGTTTTCAATAGCCTTTTTAGCAACCGAGTCAAACAGAGTAACAAAGTGGTGCTGTTCCATTTCTACCTTAACGGGTGTAACGCCCCATACAAGGTTAAGCTGTCTTAAAGTACGGTCAACGGGTGTGCAGCCGAGGATAGGATTAACGGGTCTGTACTTTGCTATCTTTTTGATAGCTGTACCTGTCATTGTAACAGCGCCTATACAAGCCGCGTTAAGGTCGTGAGCCGTTGTGCAGGCAGAGTGGCTTATAGCGTTTGTTATGCTTGTCATGGCAACTGTGTTGTTGCGGTCAAAATTCTTTACATAGTCGATGTTTGCTTCTACCTTTTCTGCAATTTTAACCATTGTCTTTACGGCTTCAACGGGGTATTCGCCCTTTGCGCTCTCGCCCGAAAGCATGATAGCATCCGTAAAATCGAAGATAGCGTTTGCAACGTCGTTAGCCTCGGCGCGTGTAGGTCTGGGGCTGTGTGTCATGGATTCAAGCATCTGTGTTGCGGTGATAACGGTTTTGCCCTTTTCGCGTGCTTTCTGGATAAGGTACTTCTGTACGATAGGCACTTCTTCAAGCGGTATCTCAACACCGAGGTCACCGCGTGCGACCATGATAGCATTTGAGACCTCAAGGATCTCGTCGATGTTGTCAACACCGTCGCGGCTTTCTATCTTGGCAATAATGCTGATGCCGAGACCGTCGTTTTCTTCAAGCACTTTTCTTATTTCAAGTACGTCGCGTGCTGTACGGATAAAGGAAGCCGCAATATAGTCGATACCCATTTTGATACCGAATTTGATGTCTTCCTTGTCCTTTTCGGTAAGAGCGGGAAGATTAACATGGACATTGGGTAAGTTTACGCCCTTTTTGCAGCCTAAAGTACCGTTGTTTTCAACGCGGCATACTACATTGCTGCCGTTTATCTCTGTAACCGTAAGCTCGATAAGACCGTCGTCGATAAGAACGGTCGAGCCGATGCTGAGATCCTTGGGAAGGTCTTTGTATGTAACTGCGACCTTTGTATTGTCGCCTACTATCTCGTCTGTCGTAAGTGTGAAAGTGCTGCCCTTTACAAGCTCGACACTGCCGCCCTCCACGTCGCGTGTACGTATCTCGGGTCCCTTTGTATCAAGGATGATGGGAATAGGTGCGCCCATTTCTTCACGAGCCTGCTTAAGGTTTTTGATACGCTGGCCGTGCTCTTCGTAATCGCCGTGTGAAAAATTGAAACGTGCGGCATTGATACCTGCTTCTATAAGTTTTTTGATGATGTCCACTTCGTTTGAAGCAGGACCGAGTGTTGCTACGATTTTTGTTTTACGCATAGTATTTCTCCTTTGTATTATATAGCAAGAACCTTTAAAATATCATAAAGGGTCTTGTCGTATTCACGTTTGTATTTAAGGCCTTCTTCAAGGTCTATGTCGGTGTATTTGCCGTCGCGGACGATCATAATGCGGTTTCGTGCGCCCTCTGCGATAAGTTTTACCGCATTGTAGCCCATAATGCCTGCTGCAAGTCTGTCTTTGGCTGTGGGTGCGCCGCCGCGCTGCAAATGGCCTAAAATTGTGGCACGGGTCTGTATGCCCGTTATCTTTTCTATATATTCGGCAAGCTCCTGGCTGTGGCCAACGCCCTCGGCAACTACGATAAGG
>JAEEGL010239126.1_pt1 | contig 18280 bp, 20 predicted proteins | sample 9134231 | NCBI WGS metagenome assembly JAEEGL01 (sample SAMN16246548, study PRJNA631951) | gut metagenome | biome: gut microbiome; feature: rumen; material: fiber-attached | host: Bos | place: Iran: Karaj | collected 2018-10 | reverse complement strand
TCAACATCCTTAGCTATTGCCTCAATAGCTTTTTCTTGTTGTTTAAATAAATCCTTTTTAATTTCATAATCCTTACATGCATTTTCTAAATGGAAATAATTAGTATCACCTAAAATAGTAAATCCATTTTCCTTTAAAAATGCTTGATAAGCTTCTACTGAATCCTTATCAATTGTTACTTCTAATACAACTTCTTTTCTTGCACTTAGTGGTTCTGTAGGAACATATTCACTAGCGTGAGTTGGAATTGAACTAAAAGTTCTTCTTAAGCCTTTTTTATTATAAATTTTTGCATTTCTTTCAAATAAAGAAAGATTAATTTCTTGTGCCATATTTAAAACCCCTCATAAATAAAATTACTAGGTTTATTATACCAATTTTTCATATATTATGTCAACAAAATCGACAAAAATTTAAGATGGATTAATTATAAAATATCTTCTGAAACAGCCAAAGTTTTATTTTCAATTTTTTCTTCAAAATCAGCTAATTTAAATGGCTTACCGTATAAATATCCTTGTAGTCTTCCACATCCTACTTCCTCTAAGAATTTAGATTGTTCTTCTGTTTCTACACCTTCTGTTAATGTCTTCATACCTAGTTTAGTTGCAAGCTGAATAACCGCATCAATAATATCATTTGTTTTTGCATTCTGTTCAAAGTTAGATAAGAATCTCATATCAATTTTTATAACATCAAACATAAAATCCTTTAATACATTTAATGATGAATAACCAGAGCCAAAATCATCTAACCATATAGCATATCCATTTCCTTTAAGCTTATTAATAGTATTATTTAATTCTTCAGGATTATCAGATAATGCACTCTCAGTTATTTCAACATGAATATAATCCTTATCAATATTATATTTATTAAGGATTTTTTCTAAAACCTCATATACATTCATTAATTCAAAATCTAATCTAGAAAAATTAAGGGATACTGGAACGATTGTTCTTTTTTCATCTATAGATTTTCTCATGTTCTTACATACATATTCAATAATAGCAATGTCAAGCTTATGAATTAATCTTGTATCCTCTAATACAGGAATAAAATCTGCAGGTGATAAGAATCCATATACTGGATCTATCCATCTAGCTAACGCTTCTGCTCCACATAATTTATGGGTTTTACTCCATACTACTGGTTGATAATATGCAACTATCCAGCCTTTTTCAATAGCCTCATCTATATGGTTAATTATATATTGACGCTTATTAAATCTTTCATCCATCTCTTCATCATATTCAGCATAAATAACTCCGTATTTACGTTTAATTGAATCACTAGCATATCTTGCTTTATCTACTGCTCTATTATAATTATCATTATATTTAGGCTTATATCCACCAACCTTTAATAATACAAATAGGTTTTCAGCTAAATCCTTTAAAGCTTCAGAGGCTTTTTTAAGCTTAGGCATAAAGCTATCTTCATCAGTAAATATTACAAAATGGTCATCACCTTGACGTGATATTAAATCATTTTTGTATATTTCTTTTAATTTGTTACCAAAATCTATTAAAAATTTATCTCCTGCTTCAAATCCTTTATTATCATTAATTGTTTTGAAATTAACAATATTTAAAAATAAGAAAAGCTTATTTACATTTTTCATTGGATCTTCATTATGATTGTTTTCTATTGTATTAATCATTGATTTTAAATTATTAATATTAGTTAAATGATCATAATTAGCCTCATGAATTAATAATTCATCCTTTCTAGCTTCAGCTATACGCTGCTGATAAATAGATATAGCAACTACAATTAAGCTTACTAAAAATGTATAATAATTTATTACATCTGCATTAACAAATGTTCTTTTCGGATATGAATCAATGAAATATTGGAATAAAACAAAAATAGATGTTAATAAAATAATTGAAATATATGGCTTCCATATTAATACGCAACCAACAAATAAAACCATTGTTAAAAAGCATGTTATCATTTTTAATCTATCAACATCAAATTTAGGATCGTCTAATAATGCAGTATTAGCAAAATCTGAATAGCCTACCTTAATACCAAATAATAAGCATACTGTAGCAAAGCATACAATTAATAATATTGATAGTGGAGAACTATTTTTCCCTTTGAATTTAAAAAATAATGTGTTACCTATAATCGCAATACCAAATACAGGCATTGATGAATATAATAATATAGTAGTTATTTTATTAATATCTGTTCCACTTATTTTTTCAAGTATTAATAATAATGCCCATAAAATACATATTGAACCAACTATTATATTCAAAACAAAGCTAATTTTACCTTTAAACTTAGCTATGTATATAATTGCAAATATCATCATCCCAAGGCTCGCTGCAATAAATAGCCAATAAAGTGATGTATATGTAAAGAATAAATCTAATCCTGAATTACAGCCTAAAGCTGTAGGATCAGCCCAATTTGGTATAATATATTTATTTAATTGTCTAAATATCATCCATATTTCAAGGGCTATTATAATACCAGACATATAAATACTACTTCTGATATTGGCATCATTCAAATATGCTTTCACATATTTTGAATTATGCTTAAATCCAAATAAATCTAATATAAAGTTCAAAATCTTTTTTGCTAAAGACATAAAGAACCATCTCCTAAATATATAATTTATAATAAAAATGAATAATATACGTATTAATTATATCATATTTTGAACAAAGAGAGAAAAAAGAAAAAAGTTAATTTCAAGGTTCTTACGCAAAATTGGGTACAGAGCTACAATTATTTAATACAACAATAATACTTGTAAATTAAAATATAACTCACATATAATGTCAAGCTTTCGACAGTTGACAAGCAAAAAGGAGTGAATTTTGGCCTAGTTAAGCCATTTTTCACTTCTTCGTTTGTTTATATAATGTGGTATATTCCTAATAGATTTTTTTTTGCGTTACTTTAGTATAATACCTTATCAAGCGTAAGAACCATAAAAACGGCCTAGGCCGTTTTTACTTTTTCATTCTAGTATCAATAATATCTTCAATTTCATATTCTTCTATATAAATATGATTACCAGCTTATTATTGTTAGTAACCATATTTTATTTCTTATGAAATTATCTTAGTACCCTTTTTTATTTTATTGTCTACTAAATTGATACCACTTCAGAAATTAACTTATTTTTCCTAATCTATATTTAAAATCATGATATCCAAAATTTGTTAATTTAACAAATGTATTATCTTCCTTTAATACATAAATATCTGGAAGTGGCATACCATTAAATGTATTATTTTTACATGTCGTATATAATGCCATGTCACCAAATATTAATAAATCATTTTCCTTTGGAACTTCAATAAATTTATATTTACCGATATTGTCACCTGATAAGCAGGTAGGACCGCCAAGTCTTACTTCAATTTTATTTTCAGGTAAATCTGCAAGATATAGTGGTGGTAGATATGGCATTTCTACTACATCTGGCATATGACAGGCAGCTGAAGTATCAGTTATCGCAAATATTTTATCATTATTAGTATAGGTATCTAAAACGTGAGTTAATAGATATCCAGCGTCTAATACTACACCTTCACCTGGCTCTAGATATACTTCAACATTCCATTTTTTCTTTACGAATTCTATACATTCAATTAAGAGAGGAATATCGTAATCATGTCTTACAATATGATGTCCACCACCAAAATTGATCCATTTAATATTTTTAAAGTATTTAGAGAACTTCTTATCTACTTCATCTAGAGTTATTTTTAAATCATCCGAATTTTGCTGACACAAAGTATGAAAATGAATTCCATCAATTAATTCTAATAATTCAGGTGTTAAATCTCTATCTAATGTTGATACAGGAATACCAAGTCTTGATTCAGGGCTACATGGATCATAAATTGCATGTCCAATTTGAGTTGATTTTTCAGGATTAATTCTAATTCCTATGCTTTTACCAAAAGCTTTTGCCTTTGGACCAAATTTCTTTAATTGATTTAATGAATTAAATACTATGTGATCAGCATATTTTAATAGTTCATCAAATTCATCATCTCTATAAGCACCACAAAAAACATGGACCTCTTTGTCTGGCATTTCTTCTTTTCCAAGTCTTGCTTCAAATAAGCCTGAAGCTTCTGTTCCAGCAAGATATGGTTTTAATGTATCATATAAATTAAAATTAGAAAAAGCTTTTTGGGCTAATAATATTTTACAACCAGTTTTATCTTGAATTTTTTTTAAAATCTTACCATTATATTTTAAGCTCCATTCATCTATTACATAGCATGGAGTTTTTAAATCTTTAAATAATTCATAAGGATCAATATCCTTAAATCTTTTAAATGGAGGTCTTAAATCCTTATTAATCATTTTAATCCACCATTACTGGGTTATAAGATTCTCTTTTTGGAAGACCGTATTTATCTAATGCTTCAATAAATGGATCTGGATTATAAATTTCAACTGTATTAGCACCTGGAGTTGTCCAATACCCCTTTAATATCATTAATGCACCACACATTGCAGGTACACCAGTTGTATAGCTTACAGCTTGAGAACCTACTTCCTTATATGATTCTTGGTGGTCACAAACATTATAAATATAATAAGTTTTTTCCTTACCATCCTTTACGCCTTTAAAAATACAGCCAATATTTGTTTTACCAACTGTTCTTGGACCAAGAGATGCTGGATCTGGTAATAATGCCTTTAAGAATTGGATAGGAATAATTTTCTTTCCTTCAAATTCAATTGCCTTAGTTCCAAGCATACCTACATTTTCAAGGCATGTCATATGTTTAATATAGCTTTCGCCAAAAGTCATATAGAATCTAATTCTCTTGATTTCAGGATAATTTTTAGCAATTGATTCAATTTCTTCATGGTGTAATAAATAAATATCCTTTTCACCTACACCATCAAAATTATACTTTCCATGAATGCTCATTGCAGGAACCTTATGCCATTTGCCATCTTCATAATAAGCACCATCTGATGATACTTCTCTTAAATTAATTTCAGGGTTGAAATTAGTTGCGAAAGGATAGCCATGGTCACCACCATTGCAATCTAGAATATCTATAGTATCAATTCTATCGAATTCATGCTTAGCAGCGTAAGCAACGTAAGCTTGTGATACACCTGGGTCAAATCCACAGCCAAGTAAGGCAATTAAGCCCTTTTCTTCGAATTTCTTCTTATATTCCCATTGGTAGCTATAATCGAAATATGCAGTGAAGCCCTTTTCCTTCACTCTCTTTTCGTATCTTTCTCTCCACACTGGCTCATTTACATCCTCTGGCTCATAAGCTGCAGTATCAAGATAATGGCATCCAAATTCTAAGCATGCATCCATTATAATTAAATTTTGATATGGCATACCTAAATTCATAACTATTTCAGGCTTAAAAGAATGGAATAATTCAACTAATGCATTAAAATCATTCGCATCAATTTGCTTTGTTGTTATATTAGTTTTAGTTTTTCCTTCTAAATCCTTTTTAATTTTATCGCATTTAGATACTGTTCTTGATGCTATACATAAATCAGTGAAAACATCATCTAATTGACAGCATTTATGAATTGCAACTTGGGCAACACCGCCACATCCAATAATTATTACTCTACTCATATAAATCCCTCCGAAAACTAAAAATTAGGTGGGCAAGAAACCCATATTACCTTTGACACTTTATTACTATTATTTTTAATAAAATGATTCTTATTTGCTACAAAATAAAAAGACTCACCTTTTTTACAAACGAAAGTCTTATCATCATAAACCACTAATATTTCGCCTTCAATTACATACCCAAATTCTTCACCAGTATGTGGATAATCATGGAATGTTTCACCATTTTCCTTTAATTCCACATAGATGGGCTCCATTTGATGCTCCTGAGCAGTTGGGACTAGCCAGGTTTGATTATATGAATCAAATTCTTTTTCGTATTGTTCTTCTTTTGTAAAAATTATTTTATGATTATTATCGTCTTTAAAGAAATCACTTAATGATATTCCTAAAACATCTAATATAATTTCTAATGTTTCAAGAGAGGGTGATACAGAATCACTTTCAAGCTGTGAAATATATCCTTTAGTTAATTCACATCTATTCGCAAGCTCCTGCTGGGTTAATTGTAAAAGAATCCTTCTTTGCTTAATCTTATTACCAAAATTCATATAATCACCACCCTTTTGTTTGAAATTCCTAATCAAAAAGTTTGAAATTCCTAAACTTCAACAAAGTAATTTTACTATGAAACAAAAAATAATTCAAGAGAAAAAAAGACCGATAACGATATCGGTCAAATGTTTTTTATTTATCGGCTCTATTATAGCCATTAATCATTTTTTCTGATGTTACTTCAATGATTTTATTTAATGTTTTTGTTGTTATTTTTTTAATAGTATTACAAATTTCTTTATTTGCTTTTTCTAAAACACTTAAATCATTTGTTTCCTTAAATAAATTATCGTATTTAATTAATAGCTTTCTAGCCTCTGTCATACATTTATTTTGGTATCTTTCAATATGAATTGCACATAAAGAAAAATGATTATCTGCTAATAAACCAATTAATCTTGATTGCCAATAGAAATTATTAGTATTACAATCAAGCTCTACTTTTGAAATATAATCGGGAAGCTTACTAACATTTGTATAAATAGGTATAGCAACATTAAATGGATTAGCTGCATAGGTAATCCACTCTATGCCTTTTATCTCATCAGGAACATTATTTCTAATTTGACAAATTGACGTTACTCCTGTTCTTGATATACCTATTGGTCTATAAATTCCCTTTTCGCTAGTATCAGCCTTAATATATGGATTATAAGGAGTATCTTGGTAATATGAAGATAAAATATATTTAACATCCTCTATTGTTATCTTTCTATCTGGAACAAATGACCAAGGTATATTATTGCTTCTAGGGTTAAATAAAGCATTTTCTCCATCAAACTTATAAGAATGGCCATTAAAATATCTAGCCATATACCAAGCTCTTGGTGTGTTATAAATATGGTCAGCATCAGAATCAGAACCAAATACTAATCTTGGATTAAATTCATTCCCTTGATTTAAATTTAGATTATTATTTTTAATAAAATCTAGCATGTCAGCTGAACAAATATTATTTTCTTGTTTACCGAACGCGTCATCAAAATCAAATCTATCAAGCCCAAATTGATTAGGCATAATAACATATTCAGTATCTAATACTCTTCTTGCCATATAGTGGTGTCCACCTATTGTTTCAAACCACCATATTTCATTAGAATCATTAAACGCAATACCATTAGATTCATATGTACCGTATTTTTCTAATAATTCACCAAGTCTTATTACACCCTCTCTTGCTGAATTAATATATGGCAAAACTAATACTACAATATCCTCCTCACCAATTCCACCAGGGATATCTGCTTCACCCTTTTTCTTTGCTTTTTGATACTCAACTAATGGATCAGCAGCTAAAACTCTAGGATTAGATGTAGTAGTTTCAGTAGCTGTCATACCTACATTCTTTTCATTAATACCTGTGGCAGCCCAAATACCATATTTAGGATCCACACTTGGCGATGCACTATATTTCATAGGATTATCAGGTAATTCAATTGTTAAATGTCCAATCTTACTTGTATATTTTCTTGGTTGTTTTTTAGGATCTACTATAATTGTTTTTTTAACATCAATGTGACCATCGTCAGTTCTTGCAATCATCGTAGAACCATCATTAGTGGCTAATCTGCCAACTAATATTGTTGTACATGGCATAATAAAACTCCTATCTTATTTTTTTAATTTTAGCTACAAAAAAACCTTCATAATATTCATTAGGCTTTATTGTTATAACCTCTTTATAATTAGATGGTAATAAATTAGATTTGTCAATATCTAAATCTATTTTCTCTAATATAACATTTTTATTTAAAATAGTTTTTAAAACTTCTTCATTTTCTTCCTTTAAAATCGAACATGTAGAATAAATCATACTACATCCAGGCTTTAATATTTCAATAGCTTTCTTTATAAGCTTTTTTTGAATATTTGAGGAATTTTTAACTAGCAATAATGAAAAATTCTTCATATCCTTTTCGTTATTAATATCAATAGTTCCACTACCACTACATGGTGCGTCTAGTAATATTGTATCAAATCTAAAAAAAGAATCTAATTTAGATGCATCAGATACTAAAACATTAGCCTTAGCTCCTAATAGATTTAAATTATATTTTAATTTTTCTGCCCTAATCTTATTAGCTTCAACAGCCATAATGCTCTTTTTATTTTGACATAAATCAGCAATTAGTGATGTTTTTCCACCAGGGGCAGAGCACATATCTAAAATATCATTTGCAGTTTCTAAATCCATTAATAGTGGAGGTATTTGGCTTGATATAGATTGTAAATATATCTTACCTTCTTTAAATAATTCATTATCATATAAATTAACATTTGATTTAATTATGAAGCAATTATCATATAGATTAGATATTTCATATTCTATATTATTAGTATTTAAATATTCTAATACCTCATTCTTATTACCTTTTAAATTATTTACTCTAAATGATTGATATCTATTTTTAGATAAACCATCAATTATTTCTAAATAATCATTAGGATATTCTTTTTTTATTAATTCTATATACTCTTCTTTAGTAATCATAATTAATGATGTGATGCATGATTACATTTAGCAGCTAAATCATAATCTAGGCAATCATTTAATAAATCCATAACTGCCTTATCTGCATCTCCCTTTACTCCTGGATAATATTTAATATCTAAATCATCTAATAAATTTCTTCCGCCATCGCCAAGGCGTCCACAAATTAAAATATTAGCATTAAAATCATTTACTAGACCAACTAATTCCTTGTGGCTTTTACCTTGATTTCCTTCGATTTTAGAAGATATTATTTTATTATTTTCAATTTTGTATATTTTAAATTCCTTTGTTTCTCCAAAATGCTCTGAAACATTTTTATTATCATATGCTACTACAACTGTCATAATTAAAGCCTCCTAATATTATATATTATTTCTGTTATCGCTACATTTATAACATTTATAACTGGATTATTTATTGGTTTTATTCTTATTTTTTTCTATGAAAATGGTAGAAATTACGGCAAAAATTAACGCAATTCCCATAGTTACTAATAATAATATAAAGAATAAATTATTTCTAAATAAAACATTAAATCCCTCAAAAATAAAAGCTACACCTAATATTATAAATACTGTTCCAGACTGTTTATAATATGGTCTTTTATCCATTTCTTCTTTTTCCTTTTTATTTGCATAAAGGTAGGCATTATTTAATAAAAAACCCTTATTAAATATATTTAATATTCCTAATATGAATAATAAGCCTGAAAATATAAAAACAATTGTTGCAATAATTTCCATTATTTATCGTACTCTCCGTATTCGCAGCCACAGTTTTTAACTAATATTTCATCAACTAATTTGTTATTATGATATAGCTTTACAACTCCTTCACCATTACCACCATTCCAAAGTCTATTATGAAGCTTTTTGCCATTAGGTGCTTCATAATTAATTAAAAGCATATCAGACTTTTTACATCTAATATCAGTAACCATTTTATTTCTCCATGTTTTTTGTTCAACATGCCAAACAATTTCAGTTTCTGTTTCCTTGCAATCAAATATAGTTCTTGTAAATGTCCAAAATTTAGAAAAATTAAATTCATAGCATTTACCTTCGTAATAAAATGCTGATAATAATTTTCTTTTAAGTGCAATAAACCAAATTTTAGGTCTACCACCACCAATATCAAATACACTATTTTCTAATTTTTTATTATATTTTTTACTATATAAATTATTAGATGATAGCCATACCCAAGGTGATGTAAAATCTCTACCCCAGTTTTTATCTGCGTATCCATAAGATGTGTTTTTTTCTACTTTATATGTTCTTCCATCTAGGGTAATAGTTCCTTCAAATTCTGATTTCATACCTTCAGCATGCCAAAACATTTCAAAGGCCTTCATTTTCCTAAATAGCTTAGAGGCTCCATAGCCTACATTAAATGCTATATCCTTTTTAATTTTTATATCCCATTTAATATTTCCATAATCTGACATATATTCAGGGTGTTTATCATTTTCTTCCTTTGTTAAATTAATGCTGCCACAGGTTTTATATTCATCCATATAACAATCAGCTGCTTCAATGCTATATGGTGCCTTAGGATGAATTTTAACATCCTTCCAACCAAAGAATCTATGAAGCTGTCTATGGTCGCTTCCCCAAAAGCCTACATTAACCATTAGATATGATGGGATTTCTCCAAGTCTTCCAAAGTGTGGCTTAGCATCAATATATTTATTATTGCAGACAAAAAACTCAATATAAAATGGCTTTTCTTCATTAGTTTCAATATCGATTGCAGTGAATGAATGCCACCACCAATCATAACCACATTTTTTAAATTTTCCTTCTAGCATTAATTCATTTCTTTTAATATCATGCTTATTAAACATAAAACACCTCAAGCATTTATTTTAAATATATTCTTCTTAATTCTTCTTTTTTATTTTTATCTATTCCACACATTTCTAGTAAGAATCCATCAATTCCACCATATGTTTCTTTTATATAATCTAATGTAGCATTTAAATACTCTTTTCTTGCTGTAAATAATTCCATGAATTCTTTTCTTAATTTTTTAAAAACGAAAAAAATAGATATAAATTTATATTTAAATGGTGTTGCAAGGCTTGTATTTGTAAATAAATAATCATTCATTATTTCTTCATCATTTAATCCTAAGGCATATTCAATAATTGCTGCAACTACGCCTGTTCTATCCTTACCCTGCTGGCAGTGCCATAAAACACACCCATCTTTATTTTCGTAAATACAATCAAAAATTTTAGTCCAATTTTCCTTTTTATCTTTAGATACTAGCATTCTATAATATTCACATAAATTGGGAAAAATCCCATTTTTATGCTTTCGTGCCTTTTTATCTGGATTAGATTTTAATTCCTTATAATTTTTAAATGGTACTTCTATATATTTAACATTATTAAATAATTTATCCTTTTTCTTCTTTTCCTTTGGCATTCTTAAATCGATAATAGCTTTTACATTATGCTCATTTTTTAATTTTAATAAATCATTATCTGAAAGCCTTGTTAAATCTTCGCTACGTATTAGCTTATTTTCTTTTATAATATTAGATTGAGATAAATCTCTTGCGTTAACAAGACCATCAAATTTTAAATTTTGCATTTTATCTCCTCCTAACGTAGTTAATCTTCTTCATATAATTGCTTCATTGTTTGTTTAGTTAAATTAATAAATCTATTACCCCAAACATCTACTTTTAAATCTGATATTGTTTTAGATCCAATTACAACATCAAATTCATCCTTTAGGAATTCTTCATCAGAATCATATTTTTCGAATACATAACCATATTTTTTATAAAAATTAATTGCTAAATCATTATCTAATCTATCAGTAAATAATCTCATGATTTTATATCCCATATCTTTAGCATATTCTTCAGTTAATTCCAATGCAAATTTTCCATAGCCTTTATTTCTAAATTCTTCTTTTATTCCAAAAAAGCCTAACCAAGCATTTATATTATCTTTCTCGTATGCATATATTCCTGTAATACCAACACAAATATTATTATCATAAATTAGATAATAATGGCATTTAGAATCTTTTTTTAAAGATAAAATATAATTATTTTTGGCATTATATTCTGGAAATATTTCATTTTCTAATTTAATTGCATAATCTATATTAGATTTATCTATTAATATAAGCTTTAGGTCTTCTTTTTTTACCATAAATAATCCTCTTTATCCATTATTTAATTATAGAATATATATAATTAAAAGTCAAAAAATATACCCAATTATTTCAGTTATAATTGGGTATTATAATTTATTATTATATTATTTTGTAATTTTAGCTTTTAGTGAATCAAATTCTTCTTTTTTTAATCCTTTACTTAATAGATATGTTTCTATATATTTAGAGTAATCTGCAATTTTAATGTCTACTTTTTCATCGTTAATAACTGTTCTTAGCATTTCGTCGATATTTTTTTCTTTAATAATATTATATTTAGTAGGATTATTATTTAAATTAATACTATAATAATTATCATATGTAATCATATAATCGGCGATTATTTCATCATATGATGCACCTGCGATTGCTTCAATAACCATACAAACAAAGCCTGTACGATCCTTTCCTTCAACACAGTGTACTAAATATGGTCCATCATTTTTTAGCATAAATCTTAAGCCTGAAACTAGCTTAGTATGGAATAGATTTTCGGTGAATTGAGTAAATAAAGCTGGTGTTTCGTCTTCTTCTCCATTTACTGACTTAAAATTCATATTCATTGATAAAGCAATTATTCTATTATTATTATAGATATCTAAATAATGGGATGTATTAAAATCATTTTTATTAATATTCTCGGCTAATTCGCCATCATTATCTGATAAGTTAATTATTGTATTTACCTTACCAATTAAACCTTGAACTACCTTTGAACGATTATGTTGATTATCATCAGGTGATGCAGAACGATATAGAATATCCTTTTTTAGATTACCTACATTTACAACTCTATAATTTCCAAAAACCTCATCTGTCATAGCACCTTGAATATCAGAATAATGAATATCAAGAGCTTCTTGGATATCTTTATATTTAGCTTTAGTATTTAATTTTATATTTGCAGTATCAGTATCCCTTAACTGTGCAACCTTAAATAAATCATTTCCATTATTTATACATGCTTTAATATATGGATAGCCAGGATATCCAACTAATAGCTCTTCTCCTGTATTAGTATAGTAGCCATTATAATATGGTAAATCTATTAGATTATATCCATTTGAAAAAGTGATATCTATACTATCTCCATAGCTATAGCCTAATTTGTTAAAATCGTCAATTGTAATTTCAATATATACTCCACCAAATTTCTGTTCTTGAGATATTTTTTCATTTTTCAATTCCTTTGGAGTATTGTTATTATTTGTACAGCTTGTAAATGCTATTAATGCTATAAGCATTGCAAAAAAAGTAACTATTTTTTTCATTTTGAACCACTCCTTTTATTTATTATAAAACAAAAAGAAAAGAAAAAGAATATATAAAGTATTAAAGCCTCGGATGACCGAGGCTTTTAGTATTATTTTACTTCAATTATGATATCACCTGTTGATGTTTCAATAATACATTCGCCCTTTGTATTATCATCACTTGGTGTTGATATTTTTCCTGTTGATGTAGATGCTTTAAAGATTTTACCTGTTAATAAATTACCTTTTACATCACCTGTTGAAGTTTTAATTGATAATGTATTAGCATCTGAATCTTTAATTATAACGTTGCCTGTTGAAGTATTTAAAGTGATTTTACCATTTATTATAGCATTAGTGATTAAAATATCACCTGTTGATGTAGTAATATCTAAGCTATTTGAATTGATATTAGATAATCTGATGTTTCCTGTTGATGCCTCAAATTTTGCTGTATCCTTAACAGCTGCATTAAAATTAACATCACCTGTAGAAACACTAATATTTGATGTATTAAAGCTAAACTCTTTATTTATAATAACATCACCAGTTGAGGTTTTAATATTTAAAGAATCATATTCAGTATTTACTAAGAATATAACTACTTTAATTTTTCTAGTATCAAAATTAAATATTTTTTGATACCATCTTAGGTTATTAATACATTTAATGCTTAATGTGTTATTTAAAACACTTACTTCATGATAATATCTTTCCTTTTCAACACATTCTACTTTAACATTTCCATCTGTTGCAGCCTTGATTTCTATATCTGCTGCTTCAATTTCGATATTTATATTATCGAATACTTCTGTTATTTCATGTGTATTTGTTTTCATATCTCCTGTTTCAAATGCTTTAGTACCAATACCAATACCAAACATTATACCTCCAGCAATTACTAATATAATTCCTGCTACAATTATAAATTTAAAGAACCCTTTCATTAATTTTTACCCCCAATTAGCTTTCTCTTAATACCTGAGAAGATTTTCTTTGTAAACTTAATTGATAACTTAGTTGATGCGATGCATACAAAGATAAATAGCATTGATGCACCTAAGCCAAGCAAGCCAAGTCCAATATATCCTACATGGATATTGTGACCTGCAAATTCAAATAGTGCTGCTCCAAAAGCAAATATAGTCATTCCTACAAAGCCTATTTCTATTGAATATGTCACAATAACTAAAACCCAAACTAATAAATAGAATACTAATGTTAATACCAAAAATACTAATAGAAATGGAAACCATAATGGAAATCCAATTATTAATAATGCTATTTCTAGGCCGGTTAATCTTCTTTTTGGTTTTACTCTTTCCTTTACTAAATTAACAATTGGTGTTTCATCTACAATTTGATTAACTACTGAATCAATACCACCCATATCGTTAATTGCTTCTTCTTCAGTTTTTCCTTCTTCAACTCTATCATCAATACTTTCACTATAGAATTCTAGTCTCTCTTCAATATCAGCTTTAGGTAGACCCTGCAATCTTTTTTCTAATTCACTTAAAAACTCTTTCTTATCCATAAACTACTCCTTATCTATGAATGAATAAATCTCCATAATCTCCTTCCATTCATTTTTAAATTCTATTATTCTATTTAGTCCTTTCGACGTTATATGATAATATTTTCTAACTCTGCCCTCATGCATCGTGGTTCTAACCTCTAGCATTTCTTGATCCTCAAGTCTTTTGAGGATTGTATATAATGTTGATTCTGATAAGGATAAAACAGGTGAAACATCCTTTTTAATCTTATATCCATACGAATCTTCATTTTTTATGGCAGCAAGTACGCACACGTCCAGGACTCCCCTTTTTAACTGTGCATCCATATCTATACCTCACTTTACGCTATACATCATATCACGAGGTATCAAGAGTGTCAACGCCTTTTATGTAACTTTTTTTACTTAAAAATAATATTTTTAAAAAAATTCAAAAAAATCCGTTAGATACTTCTAGCGGATAATTTTTTTCTTATTCAGAAAGCTTTTTTAGATTCTCTTTATATTTTTTGGGTTCCTTTAATTCAATAATTTCAGCATTATATTTCTTATTTATTTTTTTAATTGCTTTAGGAGCACTACCTCCGCCACTATATAAAATAAATTTTAATTTTTTACCATCTAGATTTAAATTTTTTAGTACTGTATTTATAGGACATGCTAATCTACCATTCCAAATAGGAGATCCTATAATTATTTCTTCAAATGAAGAAATATCATAATTAAAATACTTTAGCTTTGCCTTATGATTCATACCTGCAAGCATTCCACCAACCATCATTTTTAGGAAGAAACTTTTAGGAAGATTTCTTTTAACTTCTACCTTTCTAATTTCATATTTCAAATTTTCATAATATTCTTTTACTAATTCACCATTTCCTGTAAGACTATAATATATAAATAATTTATTCATAATACCTCCGTTAAAAATAAAAAATATCTTCAAATTTTAAATCTAATGCGATTGCTATAAGCAATGCTAGCTTAGCTGTAGGTACAAATTGCCCTGTTTCAATTGAAGAAATTGTATTTCTTGATACCCCAACCATTTTTGCAAGCTTTGATTGCGATAATCCCTTTTCTTTTCTTATTTTGGAAAGATTATTTTTTAATATTAATTCTTCTATCATGATTACCATACCCTCGCAAGCTGTAAAATCCAAAATACTAAGAACATAATGCTAATTGATAAATAGCATAATGCTACAAATAGCTCATGCTTTTTCTTTAATTTAACATATTTAACTAAAAATGCAGAAAAGCACATTAATGCAATTATCATATTCGGTCCATGATTTACATATTTAAATGTAATACCATTAATTATATCTACCAAAATAATACCTATAATTCCTACAAAATAGCCAATATACGCACCTTTCTTTTGTGCATCTAAATCAGCTATATCAATTCCCTTGTTTTCTTCTTGTGCTTTTTTTAATATTTCATTCTTATCCATAAAAACATCTCCTTTTGCCAAGTTTGCTTGTCACAATAATTATATTTCTGCAAAGTATACTTGCCAATATAAATTATAAAAAACTTGGGAATAACCCAAGTTTTTAAATATTGTTTTTATCATATATAGTACCAATAGTTCGTAGCATAGATTCAAATTCTAATTTTGGCACTGGCTTACTATAATAGAAGCCTTGTGCCTTAAAGCATCCTAATTTGACTAAAAATTCAGCTTGCTTTTTAGTTTCTACTCCTTCACAGATGACACTAATATTTAATCTTTTTGCCATATCAATAATAGATCCAATTATTATTTCATCAGATTTATTTAATGATTCTCTATTGATAAAAGATCTATCTATTTTAATTTCATTTACTTTAAAATCTCTTAAAACTGAAAGTGAGGAATAACCTGTACCAAAATCATCAATAGATGTCATAATACCATTTTTCCACATAGTATTAATGAATTTTGCTAATCTTTCATTTTCTTGTAAGCTTGTTGTTTCTGTAACTTCAATAATTATATCTTCAGTTTTGACATTATATCTTTTAATGATATTTATAACTCTTTCTTCTATATCATCATTTTCAAAATCTCTTCTTGACAAATTACAGGATGCAGGAACAATTGTATATCCTTGATTTCTATAATTAGAAATATCACTACAAAGTGTCTCTAATACAAATAAATCTAATTCTATTATTTCTCCATTCTTCTCTAAAATAGGAACGAACATTCCAGGAGGAACAACCTTATCCTTGTTTTTCCAACGTGATAATGCTTCTACTCCTACTATTTTTCCTGTTTCAATATCAAATTTAGGCTGATAATATACCAAGAAATTACCTTGCTTTAATTCGTCTTTAAAAGTATTTTCAATGTTTTTAACTGAATTAACCATCTCATATAATTCAGGTGTAAGCTTAACAACAAGCTTTTTAGATGCTTTAGCATATTGTAATGCGATAGACGGATTAGATATAATTGTACCATAACTTATTTTTTCATCTACTTCAGCATAGCCTACTATACCAACTAAAGTTAAAGAGGCTTTAATATTATTAATTTTTAAATCAACATTAACGTTAGTTACTAAGCTAATAAAATCATCATGTCTTTCCTTTTTTATAAATGCGACAAAATTATCTCCACCTAAATGTCCTATAGCTTCATCTTGCATAATAAATTCTTTTAATCTATTAGCATAATAAACAATTGCATTATCTCCAATTTCAGAGCTATACATCTTATTAACCAATCCAAAGCCCTTTAAATTAATATAATAAGAATAATAATCATTTGCATTAACTCTTGGGGCTATCATATTTACTTTTTTAAAATAGCCATGTACATTAGGAAGCTTTGTATTAAAGCTAATAAGTTCTCCTTCAGATGCTTTTTTTAATAAAATATAATTTTGATGGTATAAGCTAATAATCCTAAGAAGCAAATTAATATCCATTAATTCTTCTTCAGTATAAATATGATTATCACTATTTTTATAAAAATTATGAACAAATCCATTAATAGCATAGCTTGAAATTATTTGATTTTTATATTTGCTATCAATAATACATTCTAAGCATTCAGATAAATCATTAGCCTTTGTTTCAATTTTACCAATATGAAAATCATCACTAATTATACTTAATGCATCTCTAAATCCCTCATTATGATTATTCAGCACTTCTATGAACTTATTAAAATCGAACATAATATCAACCCCTTGATATAATTCCTTTTTTTTATTGTACCATAAAATAAAAAATAAATGTAGTATTCTTCTTTTATTATTTTGAGTTTTAGTTAATTGATAGCCAAAATTTTGCTTTAAATAGTTGAACTTATTTAATTAAACCATTATATGTATCTACTATTATTTCTTTTAATAATTCTATATTATCAGTATTTTCTATATAATACATCGGCTTTGCCCCATCATATGGTATTTCTTCTTTTAAATTATATTTTTTATTAATTTCTAACTTTTTAATTAATAATCTATCATCATAAATTCCACCAAATAATATTCCATTATAATATAATAAATATTCTGACATCATGGGTCTATATTTAATATTGTCTAATAACCTTAATTGTTCCAAAATATAATCTCTATATTCCTTCGTAGAAGCCATGTAAATCACCTAATTTTCTATAATAATTTCATCTTTAAATAATAATATTTTATATAAATTATCAATTAATATAGC
>JAEEGL015515429.1_pt1 | contig 18282 bp, 22 predicted proteins | sample 9134231 | NCBI WGS metagenome assembly JAEEGL01 (sample SAMN16246548, study PRJNA631951) | gut metagenome | biome: gut microbiome; feature: rumen; material: fiber-attached | host: Bos | place: Iran: Karaj | collected 2018-10 | reverse complement strand
GTTACTGGAACATACCCTTCTGATTTAGCATATGATATTTGAATATCATTTGTAAGTAAGAATTGCATAAATAACCAAGAAGCTAAGTCCTTTTGAACATCTCCAGAATTAAATAAGCACATAGATGGTCCTTGAGATATCATTTTAACATTATCCTTGCTAACCTGGGGGATAATTGAAACACCAGTTTCAAATTGAACTACCTCTTCTGGCTTTATATCTAAATTAGGGGCTCCAGAGCCCATCCAAGTAGCTCCTGCTGTAGAATCTACCGCAAATATACATAAGCCCTTATTCATCCAGTTTCCAGGGTATGATACTCTATCAAATATCTCATATAATTTATTATTTACCTTATCAGATAAAGATAATAACATTGAGGTATTTGAATCATTAAACAGTAATGCTTCTCCCTTATCATTTGTATAAGGATTATTATTTTGATAGCATAACTCAATAAACATATTATCGCTTGATTTATAGATAAATGGATAGAATTCTGGTATACCATCAGCTACTGATTTTTTATAAGCATAATCGCATATTTCCCATATGTAATCCCAGGTAAATACCTCCGGGATTTCAAAACCATTTTCTACAAGATATGTCTTATTAAAGTATAAACATTCAGAAGATCTCATAAATGGCATTGTATATTGCTTACCATCAATTATTCCTTCTTCTAAAAACTTAGTTACCATATCGCTTTTTTTAGGTCCATTAAATTTAACCTTTGTTCCACCTAGACCATATTTTTCATCATTTATAAATTCATCTAGCTCATAGACTACATTAGCACCCTTCTTATAGGAAGCTACATAATCTGGATATGTAAAGCATATATTTGGAACTGTATTATTTGATAGGGCTGTAATAACATCAGCATTAATATCCTTATAATCGGTATATTGCTTAATATTTACCTTAATATTTGGATAAATCTTTTCAAAATCCTCTACAGCCTTCTCATATGTTTTTTGTTGATTTTTATCATTATCATTTTTAGCCCAAAATTTAATCTCATATTGTCTTGTCTCATCAAACTCCTCAGGCATTTTAAAGCTATTATCTACAATAACCTTTTCACCCTTTGGAACAAGTGTTCCATGGCATGATGTTAAAAACAATAGAAAGCTAAATATAAATAGTAATTTTTTCTTCATATTCTTATCCTTTCGTACCTGTTCTTTGAACACCAGCCATTATTTGCTTTCTAAAGACAATAAAGACTATTAATAGTGGTAATGACATTGAAAATGCTGCTGCCATCATTAAAGTAATACCAAAATCGCCATAAGTTGATTTCCTTATTGCTTGAATACCCATACTTACTAAATATAGGTCTGGATTATCCGTAATAGCTCTTGGCCATACATACGAATTCCAGCATTCAATAAATTTTAAAATAACAATTGTGATAATTGTCGGCTTTGAAATAGGAAGCAATACCTTAGTCAAATAACCAAAATCGCTAGTTCCATCAACCTTAGCTGCATAATACATATCATCTGGCACCTGCATGAAATTTTGCCTCAATAAATAGATATAAAATATCGATAATATTGAAGGCAAGATTAAACCAGCAAATGAATTATACATATTGAAGGCTCCAACAGTAATATAGTTAGTAATTATTACTAATTCATTTGGTATCATCATCATAGCTAAGAAAATAGTAAATACTATATTCTTTCCATAAAAATCTAATCTAGCAAATGCGAAGGCTGCAAGTACTGTAACTACAAGCATTAAGACTGTAGTAGTTACAGAAAATACTACGGTATTTAGCATAAATCTACCTAAATCTCTTGTCCGTTCAGTCGTAGTCCAAACATCGACATAATTCTTAAATGTTAAATTAGTACTAAAAAGTGGATGAGTAAGCTCACTACCATATTCAGCTGCGTTTCTTAAAGATACAAATATCATCCAATAAAATGGAAATAGTACTATTAATGCCCAGATAGTTAATAATATATAGACAATAACCTGACCAATTATTTTAAGAGTCTTTTGTCTTCTTTTTAGTCTTTGTAATTTTAAATGGATTTTATTCTCAAGATTATTTTCCATAAAGCCACCTCTAGTAATAAGTATGCTTCTTACTAACTAATAAATTAATAGCAGTAATAGTCATAATAATGATAAATAAAATCACAGCACCTGCCGCAGCATAAGATACATATCCTAGACCATCTACGTAAAGCTTATCGTAAATATAGCCTACTATCGTATTCATTTCAGCACCCTTTAAATCAGAACCGAAAATAGCTACCGCATTATTATATTCCTTAAAGGCTCCAATAAAGCCTGTAATAACTAAATATGAAATCATTGGTGAAATCATAGGAACTGTTATACGTCTAAATGTTGTCCATTTAGATGCATGGTCAATCATAGCAGCATCATAATACTGCTTTCTAACTGATGTTATAGCACCTATTAAAACTAAAATTTTAAATGGCATAACATTCCATATTACATAGAAACATAAAACAAACATCTTAGATGCATAACTTCCATCTATCCAATCTATAGGATTTACACCAAACCAGCCTAAGAAATTATTGATTAAGCCTACATTAGATCCACTCTTATTAAACATGATCATAAATACTAAACCAACAGCTAGCGTATTTGTAACATATGGTAGGAAAAATATTGTTTCAAATAATTTCCTAAGTGGCTTTATAGCATTTAAGCCTACTGCGATTAAAAGAGATATTATAGTTGATATAGGCACAGTTATAAATACGATAATAAAGGTATTTTTAACAGCTGTTAAAAATTCTGAATCCCAGTAAAACTTACCTGCATCATCTAAAAATAGATGTCCAAAATTTTCAAAGCCTACACCAGTATATGTTTTTTCTACAAATGTATAGTTTTCTTCAAAGGCATAAACAAAAACATCCTCTAAAGGATAAAGCATAAAAATTATTAATAATATTAGTGCCGGAAGTAAATATAGCCATGCCTTCCAATTATTCTTCTTATCCATATATTCTTTCTTCAGTTTCCTTATCAAAAACAAATACCTTTTTAGGATTTATAATAAATTTAATTTCTTCTTCAAACTTAGGAACAACATCATTATTATCAACTATCGCTCTAACTGGATTATTTAGAGCCTTTTCATTAGTTGAAATAATAGAAATATCTCTTCCTAAAACCTCAATATTTAAAACCTTACATCTAAATGTTCCTATACTTTCTGTATTAAAGCCTTCCGCTCTAATACCTACATAAACATTTTTATTATCACATTTAAAATCCATAATATAATCATCATTGATATAAAGCTTATTATCTAATACATAGCCCTCAAACACATTTATTTGTGGTGTTCCTAAGAATTTTGCAACAAATAAATTCTTTGGATCATCATAAATAACCTGTGGCTCATCATATTGCTGGATTTTACCATCCTTCATTACACATATTAAATCGCAGATGGACATTGCCTCTTCCTGATCATGAGTAACAAAGACTGTAGTTACATTTGTTTCCTTTTGAATTCTTTTTATTTCTTCTCTCATTTGAAGACGAAGCCTTGCATCTAGATTGCTTAAAGGCTCATCTAAAAGTAATACATCAGGTCTTTTAGCTAAGGCTCTTGCGATAGCGACACGCTGTTGCTGACCACCTGATAATTCCTTAGGTCTTCTATCTAATAGGTTTTCTATCTGACAAATCGATGCCATCTTACTAGCAATTAGATAAGCATCCTTTTTCTTATACTTTAAATTAAATAGTGGAAAAACTATATTTTCTAAAACTGTCATATGAGGATATAATGAATAATTTTGGAAAACTAAACCAACATTTCTATTATAAGCATTTAAAAATGTAACATCCTCATCATCAAATAAAATGGTTCCACAACTTGGCTCCATCAATCCTGATAGCATGTTAAGCATAGTAGATTTTCCACAGCCAGATGGTCCTAAAAGTCCAATTAGCTTACCATCAGCTATTTCTAAATTTATATCATTAACCGCATAGATTTCTTTTATATTCTTTTTATCAATAAATACCTTACTTAAATTCTTAATACTTATTTTCATAATATAAATCCTCAAACATAATTATACTTTCTTTTGCTCGAGAAAAAAAGCAATATATCAGCAAGTAGCTTTAAGTTCATAATAACCATAATATTTTGTACCATCATCACCAATAAGCCGCTCATTTGTAGCACTAAAGTCTAATTCCTTTAAAGCTTCCTTTCTTGCATCTGCTCCATCAAATGCCTTTGTTACTATTCTATTTGTGTTAAATAGATAAAAGGATGAAGGAATTATCATTTTTAATATTTCTTTTATAACTTCTTTTTCTTCATAATCACTTCTTAAATCTAATCGTAATAATGAGCAATTATCAAAATAATCATTTGCCCTGCGATTAAATTGTTCAATCGTGCCAACAATAGAGGCATTTGATTTATCATATATTGACCAGCGAACAAAGTAGCCTTTCAAATATGAATATTTCCAAAAATCAAGTGCGTGCTTTATTTGTTCTAAGGTAGTGTAGCAAAAATCATCTCCATGGCAATTATCAAAATTAAAGAAAGGCTGTGCTTTTTTATCAGAATAAACCTTTAATAAATCATTAATATCTCTACTACTAATATGTCTTATAATAAATCTTTCATTTTCAAATACAGGGAATCTTGAATAAGGATTATTTTCCTTTTGGTTTCTTATTCCTTTTAATATTTGAACACCTTTTTTTAATAAATCATCCTTATTATAAGAAATATTTTTAGCCTCTAAAATTCTTTCTATAGCGTGGGTAATATCTAAGCTATGATATGGCTCATATACTGAAATAGCTTCCTTTAATGGAATAACCTTATAGGCCTGTTTAGATGATATTTCATACGTATAGGAAAAGCATCTATATAAATATCCTGCCCAATACATTGCATCAGCGTTATATTTTTTTGTGCCATATGTTGTTTTACCATATTGCTTATCTAATTCAATAAATATATCATCTATTGTCTTACTATCATCTAAAAATGCTTCATTATCAAGCTCTAGAGCTATTTTAGAATTCATAAATCTACGGACAAATACCTCAGAGCTCATCTCTAAGCATTTCACAGATTTTTCAAACAATTCAGCTTGGATATCACAAAGCCTACGACATTCTCTATCCATATCTTTCATGATAAAATCTCCTCAATGTATTTTCCTTCTCTTTTATATTTAATTAATGCATATTTTACCTTATTATCCGAATCATTTAAATCATATTCCTTCTGCTTCAAATAATAATCTCTTTCTAAAGCAGAAATATAGCATCTTTCTAAAATATTTAAACTAGATATTGCCCTTTCAGTTAGAAAGACATATTGGTTACCTAAGCTAGTAGCAGCTAAGCAATGCTTACATTGCTCATCTGTTATTTCACCATCTATAAATCTATCTATTATTCTAAACATTCTATTATCAGCTATAGGTGCACAAATATAATCAGAATTGTTAATTTTATTAATTATTCTTTTGATAATTGGATGATCCTTATAATCATTTAAACGACCTCTAAAATATGCAACTGCAAGCATCCATTCCTGATCTACATTAAATCTTTGACATTTTAATTCATCATCTACAAATTCAATAATATAAATTGATGAATCCGAAAACTTAGAAACAAATGATGTGGTTTGTTCAATTGATTCTCCGCAATAAAAGCCTCTACCAAAATCATTTGTTAATCTACCAACATCAGGTGATATCTTACCTTCAATTAAGGATTTAGATCCATGAAATATAATTTTTGAATAAGGCTTTTCCTCCTTATAAAGCATTTCCTTTATTTCATTTAGCTTAATACTCTTTTTATAGGCAAAGCTATAAATCTTTTCTAATGTATCGTTAAAAGGATAATTCTCTTCATTTTCAATTCTAGTAATTGTCTTCTTATCTAGTCCAATTATACTAGCAATCTCTTCTTGAGATAACCCAAGCATTTCACGAATTAGTTTTAAATCTTCTGATATTCTATAATTCATAAAAAGAACTCTCCTTTCTCCTCATATATTATAGCATCAAACATTTTTAAAATCAACAACTTGTTGGTGGCACTTGTCCCCAACAAGTTTTGTAACCAAATTAAAAAGCAATAATTGTAAAAACAACTATTGCTTTTAAAAATTACTTTTTAATTGGATTAATTGATCCATCTGGATTTGGATGCTCATCCAAATATTTTCTTATTGCCTCTGGCTTACCAGATTTAGCACCTGGCTTACATTGGCTTAATGATTCAGCTTTACCTTCAACAATCGCAGTAGCAAATCCTGCACAACCAGGAAAGCCACAGGCACCGCAGTTTGCGTTAGGTAGCATTGCTGTAATATCTTCTATTCTTGTATCAACCTCAACATGAAATACCTTTGATGCGATAGCTAGACCTATACCAAAAATGATTCCTAGGACTGCTAGTATCAAAGCTGCCCATAATACTGTCATTTGTTTTCTTCCTCCGCTTTTTCTAATTCTTCTTTTAATTTTTCAACACTAAATTTATCCTTGATGCTGCAGCCTTCAACATTACATGCTAAGCAATTCTCACTACTTATTTTAATATCCTCACAGCCCTTTGGTGCTGGAGTTCTTCTATTGATAATAAATGTAATGAAGAATAACGCAATTAAGCCTACAACAACAAGAATACCAAATATTAAATATGGATTCATTAAATTAGACCACTAAGTCCTAAGAATGCCATAGCCATTAGAGCTGCTGTAATTAAAGCAATTGGAATTCCTCTAAAAGCCTTTGGAGTATCTGATGAATCAAGTCTATATCTAATTGTTGAGAAAATAAAGATTACTAAAGCAAATCCTAAGCCAGTACCAATAGCATTAGCCATTGAATCAGCAAATGATAATGCTTGGTCAGTATTTCCTTGTGCTACACCAAGTACAGCACAGTTTGTTGTGATAAGTGGTAAATATACACCTAATGCCTTATATAAAGATGGTGAATATTTCTTAATTATCATTTCAATTAATTGAACAAGTGATGCAATTACTAAAATATAAGTAATTGTATCCATAAATGGAATACCAGCTAATTGTAATAATTTATAAATTGGCCAGCAAATTGCGGCTGCAATAATTATTACAAATGTAACTGCGGCACCCATACCTAAGGCAGATGATGCCTTCTTAGAAACACCTAAGAATGGACAAATACCATAGAATCTAGAAAGAGTTACGTTATTAATTAGCATTGCATTAAATATTGCAAGTAAAAATGCGATTATATAGTTCATGCTGTAACCTCCTTCTTAGCTGCAAGTTCAGCTGCTTTTTGGGCCTTTAGAGCCTCTAGGCGGGCTTTTTCTTCCTTTAGCTTCTTCTCGTCTTTCTTATTCTTTCTCCAAGCTAAGAAAGCCAAAACAAGGCCTAAAGTTAAGAAACCACCAGCAGATTGTACAAATAGTGAAATAGCATATTCACTTGGGAATAAATGTAGGTAATATGCTCTTCCAATTGGGAAATATACACCAAATGATAAAGCACCCGTACCTAATACTTCTCTAATTAATGCTATAACAGCAATTGCTACTGTAAAGCCTAAGCCAGAACCGATTGCATCTATAAATGATGCGAATACACCATTTTTAGAAGCAAAACTTTCTGCTCTACCTAAAATAATACAGTTAACAACTATTAATGAAATAAATACACCAAGACTCGAATACAAATCTGGCATCAATGCCTGAGTTAGCATCTTAATAATTGTAACGAATGTTGCAATAATAACAATATAACAAGGTATTTTAACCTCAGATGGTATTATTTTTCTAAATAAAGAAATTAATACATTTGAACCAATTAAAGTTAAAATAACTAAAATACCCATACCGATTGCTGATTCAACTGATTTAGTTGTAGCCAAAGTTGGACAGCAACCCAAAAGTGATACAAATACTGGATTTTCAGTAATTAAGCCAGCAATAAATGTCTTCTTTGCAGAAACTTTTTGTTTAACATTTTCCATATTACCAGCCTACCTTTCATCCTCTAATGCTACTAAAACTAAATCTCTAATTAATTTAGCACCAAATGTAGCACCACAAGAAACATCAATATTTTCTACATCAGAAGCTGTTAGGCTACCAACAACTACATCAGTAGAGCTATATGCACCTACATGAACTGCTGTATCAGTTGATGATGGATATGTAGTTTTAAAATATGAATATACTGTTGAAGCGAAGCTTTGAGTATTTTCTAATATTTCTACCTGATATAGCTCATCATCTACTACTGCAATCATTAAACTAATAGAACCATAAGCATTCTTACCAGAAACATTATATAAGTAGCCTAATTCATTATTATTCTTATCATAAGCCTTAATCTTCTTATTAATGTTTCCTGATGCTTCTAGCTGTTGTGATTTTTCATCATCATAATCAGCAAAGATTTCTTTAATAGTAGCAAGCTCAGTTTCTCTAGTATTTTGTTCAATCTTATCCTTTGTTGCAATATCAATTAAGGCAATTAATAATGCACATACTAAACAGATTGAACCAAGGATTGATGCGATTAATAAATTCTTCTTCATTAATAAGCACCTCCTTGCCACATAACATTAGCAATTGTAATACCTACAGCACATAAAATTACAATAGCTACAATTAATACTTGCTTCCAAGTATATCTATTTGGCTTACCTCTCATTAAATAATCAAGGCATGGAGCACACATATTAGCAATTAAAATTGAGAACGCAACACCTTCTGGATATGCACCCATAAGTCTAATGAATGCTGTTAGGATACCAGCAATTACACCAAACATAATTCTTGAGAATTTAGTAGTTCCTGATGTAACAGGATCTGTAACCATAAATACAGCACCAAATAGTAAACCACCAGAAAGCATTTGATACATAAACATTTCAAATACATTACCAGTCTTAGTTACAGCCCAGAATGTAACACAGGCATTTAGCATAATTACAGCAAAGCTTAATAAATATGCTAAGGCTGCTCTTAAATCAGCACTTCTTCTAATAAATAGGTAAACAGCACCAGCTAAAATACAAATAGCACATACCTCACCCATACAGCCTGGAATATTACCAATAAATAAATCCCAAAGTGAATAATTGCCACAAGCATTTAATGCTAAGCCTTGAGATGTCTTAGTGAATCCTAGTGGTGTAGCACCTGCATATACATCAGCCTTTTGATAAGCATCACCTAAAGCTGTACCAAAGCAGATACCAACAAATATTCTACCTGCAGCAGCTGGGTTGAATATATTTTTACCTAAGCCACCAAAAACCATCTTACCTATAAGCATTCCAAATAATGCACCAATAAATACTACATAGCCATTAACGCCAGCAGGTAATATTAATGCATAAATTAAAGCCGAAATAATAGGGGCAGTTAAATTATTTATTGTATAGGTAGCTTTAACCTTCTTAAAGCCTTCCTTACTAAATAATTCTTTTATTTTCATATCCTTAGGCCATTTGATAAACATATTACAAATAAGCTCACAAGATATCATTGTCAAAAGTGAAATTAAAATAACATAAATTCCATTCCATCCATTATATATCATCGCAAATAATGTTACGGGCATTAAGGCGATAATAACATCTAGCATCATTCTTTTAACTGATACATTCTTTCTAATGTATGGAGCAGTTTGTAAAACAAGTTTCATTTTTTCTTCTCCTCCTTACACCATTTTCTTAGCCTTACGGCAATAATCAGTTAAATGAATCTTAGAAGTACATGTATATGAACACATACCACATAATATACATGCTTTAATATTTAATTTAGTTTTTAAAGCTTCCTTGTCGTTATTCTTAACAGCTTGCATAATTTGAACAGGCTGTAATCCAGCTGGACAAGAATATACGCATGATGCACAATGAACGCATGGTTCTTCAACATAAGTTCTTTCTTGTAAAATAATACAAGATGTACAAGTTTTAGTGATAACAGCGTCATCTCTAACTAGGTTTGCACCCATCATAGGTCCACCTAGTACTAAGAACTTATTCTTTTCTTCATCCTTATATCCACCAGCATCATCTATAATTTCTTTTAATGATGTGCCTATTCTTAATTTATAGTTTTGTGGATATTTAACACCATCACCAGTTAATGTGAAATTTCTTTCAATAACTGGCATATTGTGCTTAACAGCCTTATATAATCCCCATACTGTTGAAACGTTTAAAACTAAAACACCTAGTTTAGAAGGTAGAACACCACTTGGAACTTGAATACCTAAAGCACTCTTAATAACTTCAATTTCCCAACCTTGTGGATAGTAGTTACCAACACGCTTAACTTCAACATTTAAATCTGGGAATCTTAGCTTTGCAGCTGTTAATACATCAAATAAATCTTTATATTTTTTCTTTATACAAATATAAGCCTTCTTAGCACCAATGGCTTGCATAGCGTATTTAATACCTTGATAAATTCTATATGGCTCCTCCATAACTAATCTATGGTCAGCTGATAGATAAGGCTCACATTCTACTGCATTAATACAAATTGTATCAATTGGATCATTAGTTTGGAATTTAATATAGGTAGGAAATGAACTTCCACCTAAACCTACTAATGATTGTTGTTTTAGAATTTCGATAAAGTCTTGTTTTGTTAATGCAGCTATTTCTTCTTCAGTTCTATCCTTAGCTGTATCTGCATAAACATCTAGCTTATCATTTTGAATTTGGACAAAATCTGTTAATTTTCCACTTCTGTGGAATTTTTTTACCATTCCAACTACAGTACCTGAAACTGTAGAATGAATTGGTTGTTCAAAGAAAGGACCTTTTCTTAAGCCAATGACTTGTCCAACCTTGACATAGTCCCCTTCTTTAACATAAAGTTCACCTTGCGAGCATCTTTGATTTGTAACCGCAAAGTAAACATAATCGGGCTTATCGTATCTTACTGTTGGCAAACTTGATGTCAACTTTAAGATATCATCAATAACCCTTGTCTTGGCTATCATATTAGCACCACCCCTTTAACCTTCTAATATTTTTTTAGCCGCCAAGCCTTTGGATAAACGTTGGTCCATAGCATATTTTAAAATATACTTATATGCCTCTTCCTCAGTATATCCTTTATTAATAAGGAAAAGCTTTGCCTTTTTAATAAAGCGCTCATCCTCTTCCTTTTTCTTCATGTTATCTATTTGATTATTCAATTTGTTAATAATATTATTTTCCTTAACCATTAAATCAATAATCTCATTTACCGCAAAGACAGCGCTGTCCTTCAAACTATAAAATGTTTGATTATTAAAATCTACATAGTCATTAGTCATAGAAAAATATATTACCATTATCTTTTTTGAACCAATTAATTGATTCAAAATTTGATAATTATTTCCAATATATGATTTATGAATAATACATATATCAGGATTAAAATTACAGCAGTAGCTGTAAAGTAAATCAGTTTCTATATTTGGAATAATAATTTGATATTTACTCTTATCTAAAATAGAATTTAGATTTCTAACAAAAATATTATCCTTAGATAAAATAAATAGCTTTAACATACTAACACCCCTTTGTGTTAAATTTTAAAAAGCTAGTCCTTTAAATATGGATGTTTCTCCATTAATTTAATAACTTCTTTTTTAATTTCTTCTAATTTATTTTCATCATCTGAGTTTCTTAAGGCATCATTTATGAATTTAGCAACTAGCACCATATCTTCTTCCTTGAAGCCTCTTGATGTTATAGCTGCAGTACCTAATCTTACACCAGATGTGACTGTTGGCTTTAATGTATCATGCGGAATTGCATTCTTATTACATGTAATATTTACTGAATGAAGGATTGATTCTGCCTTCTTACCTGTAATTCCACAGCTACCATAAATATCAACTAATATTAAATGATTATCAGTTCCACCAGAAACTAGCTTAAAGCCATATTTAATTAATTCATCTGCAAGTGTCTTACAATTTTTAATAATTTGAGCTGCGTATACCTTAAATGAAGGATCTAATGCCTCCTTAAAAGCTACAGCCTTACCTGCAATGACATGCATTAAAGGTCCACCTTGAAGACCAGGGAATACTGAAGAATTAATCTTTTTAGCTAATTCCTCATTATTAGTTAAAATCATACCACCTCTTGGACCTCTTAAAGTCTTATGAGTAGTTGTTGTAACTATATCTGCATATTCTAGTGGATTTGGATGTAAGCCTGCCGCAACAAGACCTGCGATATGAGCCATATCAACCATTAGATAAGCTCCAACTAAATCAGCAATTTCTCTAAATTTCTTGAAATCGATAATTCTTGGATATGCTGATGCACCTGCAACAATTACCTTTGGCTGGAATTCTAAAGCCTTCTTCTTTACATCCTCATAATCAATATAACCATTTTCATCTAATCCATATGAGCAAGAATTATAAATCTTACCACTGAAGTTTCTATCATAGCCATGTGTTAAATGACCACCAGCATCTAAAGACATACCTAAAATCTTATCTCCTGGAGCTAAGATTGCATTATAGGCAGCCATATTAGCTTGAGCACCAGAATGTGGTTGAACGTTAGCGAACTCTGCCCCGAAAAGCTCCTTTGCTCTATCGATAGCAATCTGCTCAACTACATCTACATACTCACAGCCACCATAATATCTTTTTCCTGGATAGCCTTCAGCATATTTGTTTGTAAGTATTGAACCTTGTGCCTCTAAAACTTCTTTAGAAACGAAATTTTCAGAAGCAATTAGCTCAATATGATTAGATTGTCTAATGTATTCATTTTCAATTGCATTAAATAATTCTAAATCTTTTGTTTTTAAACTCATTTTCAATCTCCCAACTTTCTCCCATATGTCCTATTATATCACAAAAAACAATATTGAAAACGCTTTTTGAAAAATTCTTTATTATTTAATAATTAATAATAAAAAATACCAATCAGGAATAGTCCTAATTGGTATTATTAATTAAATATTTGCTAAAACTAAGGCTTTAAAACTATCCTTACTTTCAAATGTAATCTTAATTAATTCTAAGTCAAAATCAATAATAGAATCATCTGGAACAAAATTTAGCGTAGCTTTTGTTAAATTACCTTCTTTATCAGTAATAACCTTTAATTCAATCTTACTAATTAAATCAATTACTGAATCCACTGTAGCTTTAAATCCAACATCTTTAGCATCTTTAATTGTCTCTGGTAATTGATCAATAGATGTTGTAGAAGATAAAGCATTTATAAATTGATAGAATGAATATTTATAGCATAAATCACAAATTTCTTTTGATAATTTCTTTAAATCTACATGTGAGCCATTAAATTTATCATAAATATCATTAATTGTTAAATTAGTTAACTCTTCAATTTGTAAGAAATCCTTTAACTTAATATCTTCTGGAATCTCTATTTCAAATTTAGAAGCTATTAACTCCATTAATTCTTTTACTGAATTAAATGGTAGCTTATACTTTCCTAATAATGAATTTATCTTTGGTAAATATTTATTAATATCAGCTTCTATATTATCTATTGAAAGATTAGAATATTGTTCACCTACTAAAACATCTGACATCTTATAATCAAATATTGATTTAGAAACTGTTCCACATAATAAATTTTTAATATTTAAGAATGTAAATGGACCAAATATACTATCAATAGATGTTGCCGCAGATTCTGTAGCTAATTTATTATTTAAATCATTTAAGCCATCATAATTAAGTGATAAAGTAACATTTTCTTCAATTTTATATGTTAATATAGTCTTTAATACACTAGTTAAAGATTGTTCAATAGTAGAAACTATATTTTGTTTTAATTCCTTAGTAGTTAATAAAGTAGATATATTTAAATTAAAATATTTAGTTAATTCTTCATTTAATGTTGTAATAAAAGGTGCTACATCTTCTATTTCTAATATATCTAGATGTGCATATTTTTTAGTGCTTGTTGTTACATCAGTTAATTCATAATATGCATCTGTATTTAATAAATAAAATTTAGCATGCATATTTTGTGAAACAACAAATGATTTATATACCTTATAATTAATATCTCCATAAACCTCAAAATCTGTATCATCTGTTAAATTGAATTCAACATATGAATCGCTAACAAGTACACTATCAGTAAAGCTAGTTGGAAAATATAATTTATTAATAGAAAACTTATAAGCACTAGATGTATCTACTAAATTAGTATAATAATCATCTGCAAGTTTTGGTGCTTCTTCCTTCTTTCCATTATTATTTTCGTTATTATTTCCATTTTCATTGTTATTATTTTGATTATTGTTTTGATTGTTATCATTATCATTTTGTTTATTATCACAAGAAGCTAAACAAAATATAAATAATAAAACAAAGAATATATAAAATAGTTTTCTTTTCATATATAATCACCTCTATTTATAATATTATATCACAATAACTAAAAAATAATTATAAAAAATAAAGGAGGACTTTTGTCCTCCTAATTTTTTATTATTCAACCCAAGAAATGATTGCCATAGGTGCTGCGTCTCCTCTACGGAAACCAGTCTTAATTACACGAGTGTAACCACCATTACGGTTAGCAAACTTAGGTGCTATTTCTGTGAATAGCTTTTGAACTGCATATTTACCTTCTTCATCTTTTTCAAAACGAATAAAAGATGCTGCCTGACGACGAGAATGAAGTGTATCAGTCTTACCTAAAGTTACCATTCTATCAGCTAATTTCTTAAGCTCTTTAGCTTTTGCTAATGTAGTTTCGATTTGACCATTAAGAATTAAATCTGTAACTAAATCACGAAGTAATGCTTTTCTTTGATCAGAACTACGGCGTAATCTACTATATGCCATGATAAATTCTCCTTATTAATTAGTTTTTCTTGAAGCCTAATCCTAATGCTTCTAACTTTTCCTTTATTTCCTTTAAAGACTTTCTACCAAGATTTTTAACTTTAATCATATCTTCTTCAGTCTTATTTGCCAATTCAGCAACTGTGTTGATTTCAGCTCTCTTTAAGCAGTTCAAAGAACGAACTGATAAATCAAGGTCTTCAACCTTAATATCAAGCTTACTATCATCATTATCAACTTTAACTTCTATCATATAATCTGTGTTAGAAGCCTTTTCTGATAACTCAACCATTACCTTTAAATGCTCAATCATAATCTTAGAAGCAATTGCAATAGCCTCTTTTGCTGAAATAGAACCATTTGTAGTAACTTCTAATGTTAGCTTATCAAATGAAGCTACATTAACGTTCTCTACACGTGTTTTTTCAACATTAAATGATACATTTACAACTGGAGTATAAATAGAGTCAATAGCGATTGAGCCAACCTCTTTAATATACTCTTTGTTTTCAGCAGAGCTAACATATCCTACACCACGTCTGATAGTTAAGAACATATGTAATCTTCCACCTGCAGCTACTGTTGCAATGTGTTGTTCTGGATTACATACCTTAATATCGCTGTTTAAGATAATATCGCCTGCACAAACTTCTCCTTCGCCCTTGTCGATTTCAACAACTGCTTCATAATTAGGATCATCTGAATCAACTGTTAAAACGACGCGCTTTAAATTTAAAATCATTGTAATGGTATCTTCTACTACACCATCAACATTTTGGAATTCATGCTCAGCCCCGTCAATTTTTACGTTAACGAATGCTGCACCTGGTAGAGATGATAATAAAATTCTACGAAGTGCATTTCCTAATGTAGTACCGAAGCCTCTCTCAAGAGGAGTTACAACAAATCTACCGTAGTTACCCTTGAATTCTTCAATACTAGTTTTTGGTTTTTCAAATTTTAATTCCTTCATTAATAATGGGCCTCCTGTATGTATCTTTATTAATTATAAATTATTTTTAACAAAATTTAAACTACTAAATACTATCCACGTGGACGTTTTGGTGGACGACAACCGTTGTGTGGAATAGGTGTTACATCAGTAATTGCTGTAATTTCTAAACCAGCCACATTTAATGAACGGATTGCAGCTTCTCTTCCTTGTCCAGGACCTTTTACGCAAACCTCAACCTTTGCTACGCCTTGGTCTATTGCAGCCTTAGCAGCAGCTTCAGCAACAACTTGTGCTGCATAAGGAGTTGACTTACGACTTCCCTTAAAGCCTTGAGCACCTGCACTGCTCCATGATATTACATTTCCCTCTGGGTCAGTAATTGTTACGATTGTATTATTATATGTAGAATGAATATGTGCTACACCAGTAGGACAATTTCTTTTTACACGACGCTTTTGAACTTTACGTGCCATACTTCACTTTCCTCCTTATTTCTTCTTATTTGCAATTGTATGTGGTTTACCCTTACGAGTACGTGCGTTTGTCTTAGTTCTTTGACCACGAACTGGTAATCCTTTTCTATGACGGATACCTCTATAGCAGCCAATTTCCATTAAACGCTTAATATTTAAAGCAACTTCTCTTCTTAAGTCACCTTCAACTTTATATTTATTAACCTCAGCACGAATCTTACCTAATTCTTCTTCAGTTAAGTTCTTTGTACGAGTATCTTCAGATACACCTGCAGCCTTTAAAATTTCTTTTGCTGTTGTTTCACCAATACCATAGATGTATTGAAGTGAAATAACGATTCTTTTCTCATTTGGAATATCTACACCTGAAATACGTGCCATAATCTTGCACCTCCTATATTATCCTTGTCTTTGTTTATGTTTTGGGTTTTCACAAATAACCATTACACGGCCTTTGCGCTTGATAACCTTGCATTTATCGCATATTGGTTTTACTGATGGTCTAACTTTCATATTTAAATACCTCCAATATTATTTATGTCTGTAAGTTATTCTTCCACGTGTTAAATCGTAAGTTGACATTTCAACTGTTACTTTGTCACCTGGTAAAATGCGTATATTATTTAGGCGGATTTTACCAGAAACGTGGGCTAAAATTTGATGATCATTTTGTAATTTAACAATAAATTGAGTGTTTGGTAATAATTCCATTACCAATCCTTCCATTTCAATTACTCCGTCTTTTTTTGCCATTGATAGCCTCCTAACGAATCTATAGTGTTGTTAATATCTCATAGCCGTCTTTTGTAACAACTACGGTATGCTCATAGTGAGCAGCAAGTGATTTATCCTTAGTTACTGCTGTCCAGCCATCATTTAATATTCTCGCATGATTGCTTCCAGCACTTATCATTGGTTCAATTGCTAAAACCATACCTTCCTTTAGGACAGGTCCAGTTTTTGCCTCACCATAATTTAATATGACAGGCTCCTCATGCATTTCTTTACCAATACCATGACCAGTAAACTCTTCTATTATACCATATTTATATGGTTTAACATACATTTCTATTGCATGAGAAACGTCACCTAAATAATTTCCAGGTTTAACCTGCTCTAAGCCCTTATATAAAGCTTCCTTAGTTACCCTTAAAAGCTCTTCAGCCTTAGGACTGATTTGCCCAACTGGAAATGTGTAAGCTGAGTCTCCATGATATCCCTTATAGCTTGCTACTAAATCAACAGTGACAATGTCACCATTTTTTAGTATTTGCTTTTTAGAAGGAATACCATGAACTACAACTTCATTAATTGATGCGCATATTGTACAAGGATAGCCCTCGTATCCCTTACAAGAAGGAATGCATCCATTTTCTAAAATGATCTTTTCGCAAACATCATTAAGATGCATTGTAGACACGCCGGGTTTAATTTCCTTTTTCATTGCATCTAAGCATAACGCAACAACACGTCCAGCATTTCTAATTAATTCAATTTCACGATTACTTTTAATGATAATCATAATCTTATTTATTACCTAGAGTTGCCTTAATATCATTAAAAACCTTATCAACATCTTGATCACCATTGACAGTTTTTAATAAATTTTGTTTTGAATAAAAATCTAATAATGGAGCTGTTTGCTCATCATAAGTCTTAAGACGATTTACTGCTGTTTCTTCAGTATCGTCTGGACGTTGAATAAGTGGGCTTCCACAGTTATCGCAAACACCAGAAACCTTTGATGGATTAAATTCTACGTGATATGTAGCACCACAAGTTTTACATACACGTCTACCAACCATTCTTCTTATTAAAATTGATGCATCTACGTCAACATTTAACGCAGCATCTAATTTAATACCATTAGATTTCAAAAATTTATCGAAAGCTTCAGCTTGAGCAATTGTTCTTGGGAAACCATCAAGTAGGAATCCGTTAGCACAATCTGGCTCTTGAAGTCTTTCTTCTACGATGCCTATAGTTAC
>JAEEGL013430000.1_pt1 | contig 18282 bp, 13 predicted proteins | sample 9134231 | NCBI WGS metagenome assembly JAEEGL01 (sample SAMN16246548, study PRJNA631951) | gut metagenome | biome: gut microbiome; feature: rumen; material: fiber-attached | host: Bos | place: Iran: Karaj | collected 2018-10 | reverse complement strand
GAATCCACTTGTCGTTGGCGGTACCCAGCGTCTGGAAAGCGCTCCAGAAACCGTGGCTGATGTGGAACCACAGGGCAGCGAACCAAATCAGGTACACAGGCAGTACCCACAGCTGGCTGAAGGGAGCCTTCAGGTAATCCTGGCCCCTCATGATGTGCTCACCCATGAGCTCGGGCAACTGCATCTTGGCCCAGAACTGAGTCAGGTGCAGAACCATGACACCTAAAACGATGATACCCAAGGCGAGCATGTGCTGAGAAGCCCATTCAACGTCTTTGGGTGTGGAGGACACAGCATAGCGGTTATTGCCACGTGCCTTGCGGTTCTGGAACGTGAGAATGAACGCAAAAATGATGTGGATCACGAAGCCGGCGGCGAGCACGAGCGTACCTGCCACGGCATACCAATTAGCACCGAGAAACTCGCAGATGGCATCATAGTACTCAAACTTGATGACGGCCACCGCGTTCATCAGCGCATGAAATGTGACGAATAGGACAAGGAAAAGACCAGTGACTGACATCACAATCTTTCGTCCTACAGATGAATTAGTTAACCACATAAAAATTGATGATTTTTTAGTTATTAATTGAGTTGATTGTTCAGCTATATACTAACTATCCCGCAAAGATAATAAAAAGTTTTGAGTTAATGGACGTTAATAGTAGTTTTTCCAAAAAACGGTAATAAAAAAGCCGCATTGCAGGGGACAATTGATTGCAATGCGGCTATAGATGTGCAAAATGCTTATTATAACTTGATCTTGAGCCTTAGGTCGTTGATTTGGGATTCAAGAGGGGTGTCCGTGGCATTGCGGTCCTCGAGGATGCTGCGCACCAGGGGATCCAGTTTGGGATAGACGTCGTTGAGGAAAAATTCCCACAGGTTATCGGCCTGTTCAGGAGCGACCTCGGCAATCATGGCACGGATGCCTTGTTTGCCTTGCTCGATGATGCTCTCCACGTCTTGTTCCTGCTCGTTACCCTCGACGACGGCAAGCAGGGTGCGAGAGAGTACCTCGCTCAGGTGGCGCAGGACGAGTTGTGTCGCCTGCTGGGGTGTCTCGGGCAGGTTGGCCTTGCCTCCCCCCATCTCGATCATCGCCTTGAGCTGGTTCATGCGTCCGCCCAGTTTGCTCCATGCCTTGCCCGACAACATCGCTGCCATTCCAGGAGTGGAATTGATGATGCGCTGTCGTCCTTGCTCGCGCAGGGCGGGACATGCGTCGGTGGCTGTGAGCCATCGGGTATCAATATCGATGGTGTGGTCCTTGGGGTCAAGGGTCGCAGTGCGGATGGCAAACGGATAGCAGATGGCAGAACCTGTCGCCACCTCGACAATGCTGTCGCTGCGGTTGTCATTGTATTGTGTGGCAACATCGGTCACATGCAGGTGGCCCGTGAAGATGGTGTGGACTCCGGCCTCGATGAGTTGCTCGGCGATGGAATTGTGGTCCTTGACGATATAGTTGGCGAGCAGGCGGTCTTCCTGGTCAAAATGTTGTACCAGGTGATGGTGCATCATCGCGATGACGCGTTTGCCCTGCCTGTAGGCTTCGCGGGCTTGCTCGATGACCCACTGCAGGGTCTCGGGCTTGACGAGGCCACCGTTGTGATAGGTGTCAGTGCTGTCGCCACGGCTGGTGAGCAGGTTCATCTCGTCCATATTGCTGTCGATGCCGATGATGACCAGTCCCTTGACAGGTTCACAGCAGTAGCTCAGCGATGCCGGATCCCGTTGTGACTTGGCGCCGTAGCCATAGTTGCGGTAAATCTGGGCAAACTCTTCTCGTGTAACGGTTGGGGTGGGCACCGTCTTGTCGCCATCATATCGCTTGGCATAGGGATTGTTGCAATCATGATTGCCGGGAATGACCAGTGGCTGGATACCGTGTGACGCCATGCGGTCAAGGTATTGGGCCATGCGTTCATGGCTCAATCGTTCGCCGTTGTTGGTGAGGTCACCGGTGAGCAGTACCAGGGTGGGATTGAGCGCAATGATGCTGTCGGTGATGGAACTCATGATCGCATCACTCTGGGCCATCATTTTACTATCTCCTGCATCGGCATGGTCAATGGCAGGGCCCGGCGTTACCAATTCGGGGCTCAGCAGATGCATGTCGCTGATCACAACAATGCGGTCCAGCCCCTTGTGGGCCATCGCATCCAGAGCAAACAGTGTGGACAATAACATGATGATGAGTTTTGTTTTCATAATTCTTTCCCCCTATGATTGCATAAATTGTGCCAATTATTTAGCCTTTAGCCCTAATTCCTAACTCCTAATTTCTAACTCCTAACTCCTAACTCCTAACTCCTAACTACTAATTTCTAACTCCTAACTAATTCAAAGCCTGCTTGCTCCAGATGGCGCCAGTAGGACGGATAAGACTTAGACACCACCTCGGCGTCGGTAATCATAATGCCAGGGAAACGCACCGCAGCAGGGGCAAAAGCCATCGCTAGCCGATGGTCGCCATGCGTGTCGATGATAGGCGGCTCCTGGTCAATGGCAACGCGTTCGCCATACCACGAGATGGCATCCTCGCCCTCGATTTTCAATACATAGCCCAACTTCAACAGTTCCTGGCGCAGGGCTTCGATGCGGTCGCTCTCCTTGAGGCGCAGCGTGCGCACGCCTGTCATGCGGAAGGACCGTTCCAGCAGGCACATCAGCACCGCCCACGACGGTACCAGGTCAGGCGTCGCTGCCATGTCGGCAAAGCAGGAGCAACAGCAACCGATGAAGTGGCTGGCATCGAGGGTCGCTCCATCGGCATCAAATCGCGTCAGGATACCCAGCCTTCGGCCCAGTTCCACCAGTTGGGCATCACCCTGGATGCTGTCGGCATTCAATCCTTCTAGCTTGAGTGATGACTCGGGCAGCAGTGCGGCAAGGGCATACCATGGTGCTGCTGCACTCCAGTCGGCTTCAACAAGGTAGTCATTGCCCTCATAGCCGTTGCCCACCGCAATGGTGTTGCCCGTGATTTTTACATCTGCCCCCATATCGCGCATGACGGCAGCGGTCATGTGGATATAGGGCACCGAGACGATGTCACCCGTGAGGCGGATGTTTCCGCCGCCGATGGCGGGCAGTATCATCATCACCGCCGAGATGAACTGTGAACTCACGCCGCCAGCCATTTCCACATCGCCCCCGTGCATCTGTGTGCCATGGATGAGCAGTGGCGGGAAGCCTTCCTTCCCCAGATAGTCAATGTGGGCACCCAACGAGCGCAGGGCATCGACCAGTACGCCGATGGGGCGGTGGTGCATCCGTTCAACACCGTCGAGTGTCGCGGTGACTCCATCGCGTGAGGCAAAATAGGCTGTCAGGAACCGCATGGCAGTGCCAGCGGCTCCGACATTGATGTCGCCTCCCTCGTGTCGCGACAGGGCATCGATCATCACCTCGGTGTCGTCACACAGGGCAGGATGCATCACCTGGGGCTCGCCGCCACACAGGGCGGTGATGAGCAACGCGCGGTTAGAGATGCTCTTGGAAGTGGGCAATGCAATGTTGGCATTGGCCCGTGGCGGGGCTGTGAGCTGGAGATTCATTCAATTCACAGGTTGTAGAGACTTTAAGAGAACGTTAACCCCTATTCCACCGGGACAGGCTCGATGAGGTCGCGGTAGAGTTTGAGGGAGTCACTGGGCATCTGTTCGCTGCCCAGGATGTGGGGCATCAGGTCGAGGGTGAACTCGTAGGGCTTGTTGTCAAGCATGTGCTTGGTGCCGAAGGTGTCCATATCGGGGTTGATGGCATAGAGCAGGTTGAGCACGATGCTCAGCAGGAAAGCATACTTGAACATGAACAGCAGTGACCCGCCTGCCTTGTTGAGAAATCCTAGATGGATGGACTCAAGTGTACCCTTGAAGAGTCTCATCGCCAGGCGGATAACTACCATGACAATGAGGAAGGCAAAGGCTAGAGACACGGTCTTGACGGTAATGCTTGACAGGGGCCAGTCGGCGGCGCTGGGAACAAATGCCAGGAACAGGTCCCTGACCTGGTCGCTGAACTTGTAGCACAGCACTATCGCCACCGCCCACGAGATGAGAGATGATAATTGCCCGATCAGGCCCTTGCGATAGCCTAGAACCAGGCCACCCAGTACGATAAGAATGATGATAGCGTCAACGATGGTCATTTTCAGTTGTTATTGTAGGGCCTCGCCTTGGCGTGGCCATTTTCGTCAGTTATTGTGCCCGTCAGTTTTTCGTCGGCAGGAGAATGTCTTCTAGCCAATTGTCCTTGTGAAAGCGGCACAAGTCCACATAGGCGTCAATGCCGGGGATGATGCCCGTTTCACTGTATTGCCAGATGGTATACTCGCCCTCCCAATTGATTTCGGGCTCTTCGTTGGAATAGCGCCCGATGTACAGGAGATGCTTGTTGAAACTGGGCGCCAGGTTCTTGTTGTAGAACCCCATCGTGCTGTAGATCATGGGCTGCACGCCATAGAGGTTCTCGACAAGATGGCAGAACTTGTTCACACTATCGATGAGTTGGCTGCGTGTCCAGTCACCGCGCACCTCGACGTCGAGCATGGGAATCAGGTCCTGGGCCGACTTGAGGGCATATTTAGAAAAGTTGTTGAACTGTTCGTCAATAGAAGATGAGGACGATAAGTAGTGATAACTGCCCACAAGCAAGCCGTGGCGTCGCGCCTGTGTGATGTTGTGGGGGTAGTGTGGAGAATGGTAGGTAGCGCCCTCGGTGGCCTTGATATACACGAAGTTGATGTCCTTGTCACTGCTCACTTTGGCCCAGTCAATATATCCCTGATGGCTGGAGATGTCAATACCGTTGTACTTGGCATCCTGGCTGCGGGCAGGTATTCCTGAACGTCTCGAAGCTTTCTTGTTATTGCCCTGGCAAGCAAACAACAGGACCATTGCCAGCATGATGATGCACAGCAATGGTCTTGATGTTTGGATTTGCCTGATTTTAATCATTGTCAGCCGAGCTCTTATTGATTTTGTGCCCTTTCTGCTTTGCAGCGCGGATACTGTCGTTGCGTTGTGACTGTGTCAAGGCGCCACGCACGTTGGCACTCTTGTTGGCAGATTTATTGTTGCTTTTGTTAGCTTCTTGCTTTGCCTTAGCTTCTCGAGCCGTTTTGGCAGCAGCTTTGCGCTTTGCTTTCTCGTCAGCGGCTCTTTGGGCTGCTTCTTGACGTTCTTTCTCACGTTTCTGCTGCTCAGCTTTCTGCTTGGCTTTCTTGCTGGCTTCAGCTTCTTCTTTGGCCTTTTTCTTGGCTTCTTCTTGAGCCTGTTTTCTCTTTTGCTCTTTGTTCTTTGCCTCCTTCTCGGCCTTCTTTTTCTCCTCAGCCTTTCTCTTCTCCTCTGCTTTCTTCTTCTCCTCGGCCGTCTGTTTTGTGGCCTTGGGCGTCTCCTTGGGCTTCTGCTCGGTAGCGTTGATGGTTGCTGGCTTTTCCTTATGGTCTACAGCATCCTTCACGCTAATTTTGGGCTTGTGGTTGCCTGGCTTGTAGATGATGTCGTTGATGGAGTATCCCTTGTTGAAACGGCTCAGGTCGACCTCTCCACGGTTACCCTTGACGGCCTTGAAATAGCCGCGGTCACTGAATTGCCACAGGACCCACTTGTAGCCGATTTCGGGCTGGGTGGAGTTGTACTTGGCGATAAACAGGGGATAGCCCGAGAAAGCGCGGCCCAAGTGCTTGGTGAAGAACTTCTCCGAGGTGTAGATCAGGGGCTTGCAGCCGTAGAGGTCCTCAACCAGGTCGGCAAAGACCTTGAGGCTGTCGCGCAGCTGCTGAGATGACCACCTGTTGCATTCTTCTACGTCGATGATGGGAATCAAGTCCTGGTCGGTGCGGTTGACGTTGCGGGCGAAGTTATTGAACTGGTTCGTAGCACTTGACCGGTTGGTCAGGAAATGGTAGCTCCCCACCTTGAAGCCGTGACGTTTGGCTTCGCGGATGTTCTCCCTGTATTTGGGGTCCAGATAATCGCTGCCCTCGGTAGCCTTAATATATACAAACTTGATCTTGGTGTTCTTCTTGAGTTCTTCCCAATTGATTGTACCCTGGTGCTTGGACACGTCGATACCGTCAAATTGTATCGTCTCGGTGTTGACCGGTGGCCTTTTGGGTTGCACGGGTTTGGCAGGCTTGTTGGTCGTGTCTTGAGCGGGTTTATTGTCATTAGCTTTAACCTCTTTGGTTGACGGTCCCTGTCCCTGTACCTGATTAACAGGTGCAGGTTTCTCGTCCTTCTTATTGGTATTGATAACGGCAGCAACCTTGTCGTCCTTCTTGTTGGTCGCAGTGCTGTTCTTATCATCCTTTTTATTGGTCACAGCGGCCTTGTCATCCTTCTTGTTGGTAGTGGATGACTGAGTATTGTTTTTCTTGTCGTTTCCTTTTTTGTTTGATGAATTGACACGCTCGCGGGTCGGCTTCTTGATGTCGGCTTGCTGGGGCACAGCCATTGATGTTGCAGGAATGAGCAACATGATGAGCGTGATCAGGAAAGGTATAATTGTCGTCTTGTGTAATCCAGTGAAATCCATTGCTATTTTTGTTTTCAAAGTAAAGGTGGCTGCAAAGGTAATAAAAAGTTTTGGGTTTCTTGCCCCTGTTTGGGGTTTTTTAGTGAAACTTGCTGATTGTGGCAATGGATTTCACGCTTATTGACACTCTAGAAAAAATGACAACCTTGCCAAAACTGGAGCAGTAGGAGGAACGGCAGTACCTTTGCAATGTCAACGGGAACAATTCCCCAAGAGCAAACAACTATTTATTTACCTTTTCATTATCAGTACAAAATTATGAAAACTAAAGTTTTTAATGTGATTATCCTCGACAAGAGCGGCTCGATGAGCAGCATCGCCCGCCAGGCTGTCGATGGCGTGAACGAGACCATCGGCTCCATCAAGAGTGCCCAGGAAAAGAACCCCGACCAGGAACACATCGTGACGCTTGTTGCCTTCTGTGGCTGCGAGATGAAGACCATCTATGACAACTTGCCCGTTGCCGAGGTCAAAACCCTTACCGACAAGGACTATCGTCCCTGCTGCATGACGCCCCTGTATGACGCCATCGGCATGACCATCAGCCGCGTGCACACCCTCAAGGCCAAGGAAGAAAACTCCCTAGCTATCGTGACCATCATCACCGACGGCTATGAGAATGCCTCCCATGAGTACACGCATACGGCCATCCGTTCGCTCATCGAGAGCTACAAGGAGCAGGGCTGGCAGTTTACCTACATCGGCGCCGACCATGACGTGGAGCAGGTTGCCTTCTCGCTCAACATTGACCACAGTCTGCAGTTCGACAAAACCGAGGCAGGCACCCAGGCCATGTTTGCCTGTGAGCGCCGCTCACGCAAGAAATGGTTAAGTAAGATGGATGTCATCATGAATGCCTGCCTGTCCCCGAAAGAACGCAACAGGCGCATCAAGGAGACCAACGAAGATGAGTACTTTGAATGATGATGAAAGCTTCAATAACAGACTAATTGGCGCTAAGTTATGATCAAGACAATTAAAGAAATGCTGCAGGACTGGTGGGCTGATTCCACAACGACCCGCATGCCGCTCCCGACGCTCTACACCTATGAAGTGCTGGTGGACGGCAGGGTGGTTCAGATAGAGAGTTTCAGCCCTTGCAGGATGTATGTGCATTACAAGGCAAGGAAGAAATATCCCAATGCCAGGAGCATCAGAGTCGTCAAGCAGACCAGGCCTTACAGTTTCTGCTAATGGAGTGCTATGCTGGGTGAAAATCCCAGCATAGACTTTTTTTCCACAGTGCCCCTTTTGGCATAGTTCTTGCGGTAATAACAATATTAACTCTTTAACGGCGACATTATGGCATTAATCATACCCAGTTCTCAAGGCCTCAAGTACGGAACCATCTACATCTACAGCGACCCTGATTCTATGACTCTGCTGCGTGGGTCTGCTGATTTTCTGCGCAAAATCGTCCACCCTATGAACATTGAGTGGGTAGACGATCCTGGCAGATTAGGGGCATTACTGACTGCCCGTCGTTTCAATGTGGGCAATATTGGCAGATATGCCACAGTGTCACTGCGCACCTCGCAGCACAATAGGGGCGGTGGTCAGATGCGTGCACTCCACAAGTTCATCGACGCGTTGATGAGTGTGAGCGACCCCGAGAGCGGTAACATCGAGATTGACGAGGATGACTACGCTTGGGGCGGTCCTGCTAGTATTTGCTATGAGGAAGCGGCTTATGATGCTGACATTTCCATGCCTAGTGCCGCTCCACAGGACAAGACGCGTGTAGAAAAGTCCAGCCCCAGACGCCACATCTTGCGGGGCTTCAAGAAGCGATTGAAAGATGTCGCCTCTGAGGCGTTCGATGAATTCTTCCTGCGCGATGAAGATGAAGAAAAAATGGAGATCAATGAGGCTCAACAGAGTACCGTACGGTATCATGCAGAGCAATCCATTGTCACCGATAAGTTGCAAGAGGAGGAAGACATTGAGTTCAAGAGGCTGGAAAAAGAGCGCCAAGCGGCACTGGAGCGCATCAAGCATGAAATCGTCACCTATATCGCTCGTTTTCACGATGACCCCAAGGACCTGATGGCCAGGCTATTGCAAGGTAAAGTCGTTGTGGGGCAGCCGGGGCGCGTGCTGGTCAATGGTGACCTGAAGATTGTCTTGCCCGAGTATGACGAGATGGAGATAAAGATGCCCGCTTTGTGCCGAACGCTCTACATCTTGTTCTTGAAGCATCGCAGTCTGGGCGGAGACGGCATCGTGCTCAAGAATATAGACGAGCATCGTGACGAGATATTTGAGATTTATTGTATGGTCAAGCCGGGCGCTGACGAACAGTTGGTGGAGCGCAGGGTGAACAACTTGTGCGACCCGTCGAGCGATTCGCTCAACCAGACCATCTCTAAAATCAACCGCTGCATCAGGAACGTCATCACCGATAAGGAGTTGGCGGCGGACTATTGCATAACCGGTGACCGAGGCCAACCCTATGGCATTGCTCTCGACCCTCAGTATTTGGAACTGCCCCGAGCTGTGACTGGCGCATAAGCGCAGCAATACAATGACAAGAGCAGGATAAGGTAACCAACTACCTTATCCTGCTCTTGTTTATCGCTTTAACAATTCCTGTCACTCAGTGTTGTCGTCCCTGAAGCGGTACTGGACGAAGGCCTCGATCGCCTCATAGGTGGCGAGGCCCAGTTGCTGGTACTTCTCGGCGAGATCACGGTTGCGCTCAATGGAGCGTTGCCACGATAGCTTGCCGTCGTCGCTGGTACGGAATGGCGCATCATGAATCTGTGACTGGAACTTGAGGATGGCGTCGCGCTTGTCGCTGAACTCCTCGGGGCTCATCGGCACTGCCATCTCCACCTGGTCCACGTCCCACTGTCCCCATTGTCCACGGTACATCCACACGCGGCAGTCCCGCATGAAGTCCTCGTCCTTCAGGTTCTCAACAGCGTGCATCACTGCTGTGGTGGCGCGCACGTGGGTCCCGTTGGGGTCTACCAGATCATTGTCGATGAAGATCTGGTGGGGCTTCACTTGGGTAATGAGTTGCTGGATGGTGTCGATGTCGGCTTCGGTGAGTTTGCCTTGGCCGTGGGGATCATTAACGTAGAATGGCATACGCAGGTCATAGAGATTGTCCACGGGAACTCCCATTTGGCGACAGGCCATGAATGCCTCGCTCATCAAGATGGAGCCCTTGAAATATCTCAGGTCGGTATTGTCATCCTGAGAGGTGCCCTTGGAAAGCATCTGTTCCTGAATCTGCTTGATGAAAAGGTACTGTTTGTCGGGCTCGTAGTGGCGCATCAAGCGTTCGGCAAGCAACAGACTACGCAGCAAGTCTTCGTCGCTGACACCGACGTCACCGTCGGTCTGGAAGGCGATGTGGACTTGATGACCCTGCTGGACCAGGCGTCGCACGGTACCGCCCATCGACACAACCATGTCATCGGGGTGAGGGCTGAATACAAGCACGCGTTTAGGGTAGGGGACGGCACGTTCAGGACGATGGGTGTCATCGGCATTGGGTTTGCCTCCAGGCCACCCCGTGATGGTGTGCTGCAAGTCATTGAAAATCTTGATGTTGACATTATAGGCCGAGCCGTAGAGGGCTACCAGTTCACTCAGGCCGTAGTCGTTGTAATCCTTGTTGGTGAGTTTTAGAACTGGTTTGCCCGTCTGTTCACACAGCCAGACGATGGCGCGGCGAATCAGATGGTCGGTCCACTCACATGAGGTCACCTTCCAGGGATAACTGATGCGCGTCAACCGTGATGCGGCATCCAGGTCGGCGATGATTCTCGCGTCGCTATGGAGCTGCAGGAAGGAGGCGGGCACCAGGTCACTCATTGCCCCCTCGATGGTGTTATACAGGGCGTTGGCACTGTCTTCTTCCCATGCTACGCACAGGACCCGTTCGGCGCTCATGATGTTGCCCATGCCCAGTGTGACAGCCGTCTTGGGCGCAGTGTCGCTCTGGAACACCTCGGCGACGCGTGTGCGAGAATTGCTGCCCAGGAGCATGAGTCGGCATGCACTATTGCGTGACGAACCTGGCTCGTTATAGGCTATGCTGCCGTCATTGTTCAGGTCACACAGCACCAGGTCCAGCCCGCCGGCATCGAGGATTTCACGCTCATAGGCTTTGCACAGTCCATGCACGTCTTCGATGTCGTCAGGGCGATTAAAGAAATGGATATTGACAGGTTCGATATCAATCTTGGAGTAGAGCCGCTCGTTGATGAGGTCGTGCAGATTGAGGCGGCCCTCGTCATAACCTAATCCCAACTCGCACAAGTTGAAGGCTACGACGTCGGCAAAGCTCACCTTGTCGGCAAAATAGAGTTTTACCAGCTCATCATAGACCTTGAGGACATACCGTCCCGACCCGAAGCCGATGGTGCAGCGACCATGCTTCTCAACGCACTGCTGAATGATACGTGTCACCTCTTGGGCAGCTTCGAGGGCTCCCTGATCGGCACTCTCCACAACCGATACCGGCACCTTTTCATAGCGTGTCAGTGATGCCAATTCAATGTCGTTTTCAGGACTGTAGTACCTGTTTGACACTTGATAAGACATAATCTTATTCTTTATTTCCCTCTTCATCTTTTTTACCTTAGTTATCAAAACACAAAGTTAGCATTTATTTTTTGAATCTGATGCTTTAACGATACGAATACAGTGCGAAAATCTGTTTTTTTCAGATTTTCGCACTGCATATACGGTGTTTTGAGACTATTTTATCGTAATCAATCAGGTCGTCGATGGTGACCTGAACCGATGTTTGTCTTCTTCACGGGAAGATAGTTCAATAATTTAGTACTGCTCGTTCTCGTTGGGGAAGTCGCCGCTCTTGACGTCGGTGATGTAGTTGCCCACGCTGTCGATAATCTGCTCACCCAAGTTGTTATACACGCGCAGGAATTTGGCTTGAATTCGCGGTTCAGGCCCAGCATGTCGTGCAGCACGAGCACCTGGCCGCTGCATGCGCCGCCACCGCCGATACCGATGGTGGGCACATTGATGCTTTGGGTAACCTTGGCAGCCAGCGTGGCAGGAATTTTCTCCAGCACAATGCCGAAGCAGCCGATTTCGGCGAGCACCTTGGCGTCGGCGAGCAGGCGTGTCGCCTCAGCCTCATCCTCAGCGCCGCCAGTAACGGCATCTTCTTTATCCCCTTGATTCTGTTTCTGCCCCGTGTGTTGGGGCTCTTCGGCGTGGAAATCTGTCAGGCCGTATGCGACGTCCTTGCCTTCCTGCTCGCTATCCCCCTGATCATCCATTTCTTCCGCACTATCCAGCATCGCAAGCCTTGAAACGTGGTGAAAACCGCTTCATCTACGGTTTACTTTTTGGACCGAAGCTAATCCATTGTTATTATTGATAATCAGTAGTTTGTTATGAAGTAACAGATTACTATATGTTTCATTAAGGACGAATAATGTTTTGAATAATATTAAATTTGTAACCGCAAATCAAATGTAACATTTATTATCTAATTCATTTTATGAGCTTATGAAAAATCAAACATTACTGCGAACGTTTTTTGCATTTCTGTTGGTTTTGCCTCTGATGATGTCGGCTCAGAATGTCACATTCTGGAACTTCAGCGATACCGAGGCATTTCCCAACGACACGTTGTGGGAGACCACCACAATCAACGGTATTACATTAGTTACTGACGGTTCATCGCTTGACCGTGTGCCCATCTTCCAGTCCTGTTCAGAACGCACATGGACGTCGGCCGACGGCAGCGAGACGTTAACTTTTACCCAGCGTCTGAGGATTAACGGCAAGTCGAGCACCGCTTACCGTTGGTTGTACTTCACCGCCAGCCCCGGTGACACCATTGAGGTGTGGGGTAATTCCACCTCTTCGTCCTCGGCTCGTACGTTGACCTTCAAGAGTGGCGGCTACAATGGTGTTGCACAGGGAACTGTTGATTTGGCTACCGGCTCGGATCCATCCTATGGTTATGTCGTGTATAATGGCACAGCAGACGCTGAAATCGCCATGGTATCTTCGGGTTCATGGTACACCTATGCTATCCGCTTGAAACCCAATCCCAATTATCAAGGCGGCGTGCAGCCTGAGCGTCAATGGTTCCTCAAACATCCGTGGGGCGGCGGCACTTGGGAGTGGCGTGAGGTTTATCCCAACGAGGATGCGTCGCTCTATTCCCGCAAGGACGTGTTCGGTGGCAACGGTTGCAATTATGCCGATAATGCCCAGGGTAGCGGTTCATCGTGGGTACCCCTATCAGATGTTACTCTGATTGGTGACCCCGTTGTCGGAGACTCGGCTGAATTCATCTTTGACCCGACTGCTGGATCAATTACTATTAAAATGTATAAGGAGGCCGAAGAGGATCCTGTGCAGCGTTGGTTCATGAAACATGGTTGGGGTGATGGTCTTGACGCCTCGTGGGAGTGGCGTGAACTCTATCCCAACGCCGACTCGACGCTGTACATCCGCGAAGATGTTTATGGTGGCACTGGTTGCAACTATGCCGACAATGCCCTGGGCATCAACTCGACCTGGGTGCCCCTGAGCGACATCACCCTGATTGATAATCCAGCCATTGGTGACTCGGCTGAGTTTGTTTTTGACCCTGCCACCAAAGCCATTTCTATCCGCTTGACCAAGGCGGCACCCGAGGAAAGTGTCATCATTGAACCAGATCCGACGAAACTGTTCTCGCTGGTCGGCGGACGTGCCTATCTTGACCTTGATCAGGTCGCTTGGGATGACGAAAATTACTACCTGGTAGTGGGCAATGAGACAGCTTCACAGTGCATCCATTTCCTGCCCGACACGCTGGGGCGCCTCACCTGCCCCATGCCTTACACCAAGGAGGACATCACTTATATGGCAGTTGTTGGCAACAGCCACTTCTCGAGCGGCGACTGGGGTCCGGCTAATCTTAGCACGGCAAACCACTATTCGGCCGTTTATACCTGTGGTCTCCAGTCGGGTTTGACTGATGGCTGGCTGATTACTGTGAACAATACCAGGAACGATAACCCGCTCACCATCACCCATCTTGAAGGTGATTATGGCGAGTCATTTGCCACGGCCGAAAAGAACAATTGCTTCCGCCTGAATGACGAGTTGGGTCAGATTACCTTCATCTTCTCAACGGCACGCACCCGCTTCGTTATCTCGCCACTGAATGTGCAGAAACTCTACGTCTATGGCTCCATCACCAACTGGGGCAAGACCGACCCCGATTATCAGATGTCGGGCTTCAGCACCGACGGCTGTTTCTACCTGACGCTGCCCTATTCTGATATCGAACGCACGGGTAACGGTGGCCAACCTGAATTCTTGTTTAATGTTTATCACATCAACGGCAATTCCTACGTTACCCAGTCCTGGCCTACCCTTGCCGAAGGTTGCGAGGACTACCTGACCTTCTGCTCCAATGGCTGGAAACAGATTGTCGCCTTCAACGATGACGATGTTGAGGATTTGGCACAGCGCAAGGAGACAGCACTCTATATCCGTCCGCTGGCCGACTTTGACCTGATCGACAGGATGGAGCAGGAGCGCATCTCCAACTTCCGCCGCGTGCCTGGTACAAAGCATTTGTATCGCTCATATCACCCCTATCATCCGTCACGTGCAAGTTACGACACAGAACACGCGCGCATGGAGTGGGTAGCCGCACTGGCGACCGAGGCCGGCATCAAATGTGACATCGCCCTGTCGGGCAACCTCGAGGCAGAGGACGGTCATGCAACTTACACCGTCTCGGGAACGACCTACACAGTAACTATTCCTGATTACTACCGTGATATCATCAATAACAACCGGGTATTGTATGTGGGTCGTCAGAACGGACACACGCCGTCCTATGACCACGCGCTCTATTACACCGACCAGAGCCGTTTTGCCGAGTGGATTCAGGAGATTGTGCGCTTCATCAACGATGAGGAGCATCCAGTTCCCTTCCAGATTCATTGCCATCTGGGCGCCGACCGCACCGGTGTCTTCTCGGGAGTCCTTGCCGCAATGTGCGGTGCTTCGTGGGATGATATCGCCACCGACTACAACCGCACGAGCGATCTGCAGATATCGGAGTTCCGTCATTCCAACCAGTTGCGCCATGCCCTGTACCTGCTGACAGGCTTTGACCCGTTGATTCTGCCCTCAGGTCCCGATGCAGTGCCCACAGTTTACACCGCTACGACGCTCGAAGAAGCCATCGCTTCACACACTGCTTACAGCGGCGGAAAGGCGCTCTATACCTATCCCGCCATCGGTACCCCGCTGCCCACTCTGCAGGAAGCAGTTGCTGCCCACTTTATCGAGGGTGGATACTTGGAGCAGGGCGAGATTGAATTCTGTGCCGCCAAGTTGCGTGGCGAGCTACCGACTCCCACCGGTGTCATCGACATCAATCAGAACGAGACTTTGCCCCGAGTCCAGAAGGTGTTGAAGGATGGGCAGGTGCTCATTATCCGCGATGGTATCACCTACGACGTCTGGGGACACATTCTCAGTGAAGAGAAGTGACCTTAGTAGCCTTTCTAGCGAATAAAGAAGAAGGAGTCTGCCCGATTGAGGCAAACTCCTTCCTTTTTTTTGACGGTAGGAAAGCCGTTACAGGTTCTGGATTTGAGCAATAAACTGATCCTTGGGGAGATTGGAACGGTTGCGCACCTTCATGCGGTAATTGTAAACGGTTTGAGGAGAATAATGCAGGAAGCTGGCAATCTTGGTACTGTCATTGATGCCTAACCGTATGAGGGCATAAATGCGCAACTCGGGTGTGAGCAAGTGTTTCCCCTTGACCTCAATTTGCTTGTCAGGAAGCAGCAGTGCGTTGAACCGTTCGATGAAATCGGGGAATAATTCCAGGAAAATTGCGTCGAAATTGTCAAATAGCCTGCTCAGATCTTGAGCCATGGAAGAAGAATTCAGTTGATCTTGCAGTTCTTTGATTTTGCCCATTTTGATGCGTCCCAGCATTTTGGTTCGATTGCTTTCGGTTTCACTGATGTACTGGGAGCACAGGTTAAATAGTTGACCGATGTATTCCTCCTTGATACGGTTGCTCTCGACAAGGGCATTGCCCTGTTCTCTCAACTGGTGATTAAGTTGCTGAAGGCTATAGTTGCTTTCAGTCAATTGGGCCTGCATCGCCTTCATCCTCTTATAGTTTCTGTAGATAATCGAAAGTAATCCAACTAGGATTGCAAGGACCAGGGCACCGATGGCGATGAGGATATTACGGCGCATGGCGAGTGTGTGTTGATGGTTGGCGTAGGCATCGGTGATGATAGGCAGGTATTCCCCCACTAACGAGAGCCTGTTGCGCGCGTTGCTGGACATGACATCGTTGAGTGAACAGGTGATGTAATGATAGGCCCGCTCGGTATCTCCTTCTTGGTATAGCAACCATGCCAGCGACTGCAATGATGTGTAGGTCTTGCTGCTGTTACGTTTGTCAATGATAGCTGACATGGTAAAACAATACTTGGCGCTTTCAGTGTCTCCCATACTGCGGTAGGTGTCAGCCAGTTCATACCAATAGATGGCTGAGTTCCGGATCAGTGTGCTGTGAGTGTCACCGAACCGCAATAGCCCCTCCAAAGCCTCATTGTAGTGTCCAAAGCTTTTGCTAAGGGCGCAAGTGTTGACGCATACCGTTAATGTGTCATGAGTGTTCACGATATTGATAGTGTCGCGGTAATGTATCAGCATGGGTTTATAGCGAGCGACCTCAAGGTCATCTGTTGTCATCTGTGAGAGAGACAACAGGATGCTGTGGTAGAGAGTGTAATAATGGGCGTTGTTGCTGATATAGTTGTTGTGAGGCATGGCGTTGAGAACTGCCAGTGCATCATTGAGCCTGCCTAGGCATTTCAGAGCATCGGCTTCGTCTAGCCGTGCGGATAATAACGAGTCGGGTATGCCAAGCCGTTGGGCAATCTGTACCCGTTGGCGTGCAAAATATAGCGCGGAATCGAGCCGTAACTTACGATATGTCTTGAACAGGGTATGTGCCAAGGCGAAGCGTGTCTCATCATCTTCGGCGTTGTCATTGGCCGCCCTGTAGCTCACCAATTGCTGATGAAGATTTGCATCATAGAAGGCGCTGCTGTCGATGACGGCATCCAACACTTGGAGCAGCGAATCTACGTTGTAATGCCGAGGGGTTGCCAGACAACTACAGTTCACAAGTATTGCCACCCACAAGGCGATGCTACGAGTGAAAAAGTGAAAGATGTGTATTCGACACATGATGCGTTGTGTTGTCGTGAGAATATCTATTTATCGATAGGTCTCGGTATCAGTATTGTTCGTTCTCGTTGGGGAAGTCGCCGCTCTTGACGTCGGTGATGTAGTTGCCCACGCTATCGATGATCTGTTCGCCCAGGTTGTTATACACGCGCAGGAATTTGGGCTTGAATTCGCGGTTCAGACCCAGCATGTCGTGCAGCACGAGTACCTGTCCGCTGCAGGCGGCACCGCCACCGATGCCGATGGTGGGCACATTGATACTCTGGGTGACCTTGGCGGCGAGGGTGGCAGGAATCTTTTCCAGCACGACACCGAAGCAGCCGATTTCGGCAAGTACCTTGGCATCCGCCAGCAGGCGTGTGGCTTCGGCCTCACCCTCAGCGCGAGTGGCATAGGTGCCGAACTTGTTGATGCTCTGCGGCGTCAGTCCCAGGTGGCCCATCACGGGGATGCCGGCCCTCAGGATCATCTCGATAGCGGCGCGCATCTCGCGGCCTCCCTCCAACTTCACGCCGTCGGCTCCGGTCTCCTGCATGATGCGCACGGCATTGCGTTGGGCCTCCATGGGATCGCCCTGGTAGGTACCAAAGGGCATGTCCACGATGACCATGGCGCGCTTGACAGCGCGAACCACCGTGCGGCCATAGACAATCATGTCGTCGATGGTGATGGGGATGGTGGTGGCATTGCCCTGCATAACATTGGAGGCACTGTCGCCCACCAGGATGATGTCGATGCCGGCCTGGTCCACCAGGGTAGCCATAGTATAGTCATAGGCGGTAATCATCGCGATTTTCTCGCCGGCAAGTCGCATGTCGGCAATGCGCTTGGTCGTGACCTTGCGAGGGTCTGAAACGGTATAGGTTGACATGATTGTTCTATAAGAGTTGATGAATTGTTGTTAAGTGGGGGACAAAAGTAGTGGTTTTGACTACAAAATTCAAATTTCAAGCCATGATTAAACTAAAAAAACCTTAAATCGTCCAATTAATCGGTTTTTATTGCTACTTTTGCCGATTAGTAAACATCATATCACTTTAATTACATCAAGAAAATGAAGAAGTTTTTATTGACTCTCGCTGTTGCTGCACTTGCCAGCATGGCAATGATGGCTCAAACTACTGCTACTAACACCGCACAGGAAGAACCCGATCGCATCCAGATGCGTCATCTGTCCAAGAATCCTAGTGGCACTGACATCCCCACAGGATATGATAGCCCCCAAGTGGTTGCTCAGAAGAAACATGAGTGCAAGGATCACAAGGACGGTCAGCCCTGCACCAAGCCCGCCGACCAGCAGTGTGACGACTGCAAGGCCAAGGCTGCTGCCGCTGCCAAGCACGAGTGCAAGGAAGGTCAGGAGTGCGAGAAGGCCGCTGGCATGAAGCATGAGTGCAAAGAAGGTCAGAAGTGTGAGAAGGCCGCTGGCATGAAGCACGAATGCAAGGAAGGCCAGAAGTGCGAGAAGGCCGCTGGCATGAAGCACGAGTGCAAGAAAGGCCAGAAGTG